>OGCL01000045.1_pt1 | contig 133471 bp, 139 predicted proteins | sample 1570041 | NCBI WGS metagenome assembly OGCL01 (sample SAMN06266162, study PRJEB24511) | hot springs metagenome | isolation source: Hot spring water | place: South Africa: Limpopo | collected 2015-06-22
AAGCTCACTCGCAGAAATGACAGTGAGGAGCGTTCCAGCGGAAGTTCTGGACGCTCGCCTAGAAGCTGGGCTTGTCTGTGTGATCTGTGGACGCTCGGTTCTCAGATTAGCATGGACACCCCCACCTCGCGCCAGCAGGTGGGGTGAGCTTCATTTCTACTTTTATCATCATTAGTGATCTCTGATGGTTAACTACTAGGGAACAGGCGCGGCGGGTTGAGCCATTGATCCTTGGGTTGGCGGTTTGCCCGCCGACTAGCATACGCTGTAATAGAAGCAGTCATCGGAGGCAGCCTTTCTGTGCTATTTGCCCACGTTCGTTGGCGGCACTACCAACTTCTCTGCGTTTGGGCGATCGCCTTGTGGGTGTGGTTTACGCCCATGGCCTCTGCGCAAACGATTCGCCCTTACATCGACCGCACCATGCAGCAAATTAGCGAATTTTACCTTGACAATGGGATGCACTTTATTGTCATGGAGCAGCATCAAGCCCCGATTATTTCCTTCCTCACCTACGTTGACGTGGGGGGGGTCGATGAACCGGAGGGGCAAACGGGGGTCGCCCACTATCTAGAGCACCTTGCCTTTAAGGGCACCCGTCGCATTGGCACCACTGACTATGCCGCTGAGCAGGGCAAACTCGCGCAACTGGATCAACTGTTTGATCAGATGCAGGCCACCCAAGACGAAGCACAGCGTGAGCGGCTCCTTGTTGAATTTGCGGCGGTGCAACAGGCCGCCGATCGCTACGTGGTGAGTAACCAGTACGGCCAAATTGTGCAGCAGGCGGGAGGGGTCGGCCTCAATGCTACCACCTCTGCCGATGCCACCCGTTATTTCTATAGTTTTCCGGCCAACAAGCTGGAACTGTGGATGTCCTTAGAGTCGGAGCGCTTTCTGGAGCCGGTGTTTCGCGAGTTTTATCAAGAAAAAGAGGTAATCCTTGAGGAGCGGCGGCTGCGGTCAGATAACTCCCCTTCGGGGCAACTGTTTGAAGCCTTTTTGGCGACCACGTTTCAGCAGCATCCCTACCGCCGTCCGGTCATTGGCTACCGCGAGGATATTCAAAACCTCCGCCGGGCTGATGTGGCACGCTTTTTTGCCGATTACTACACCCCTGACAAAATGACGATGGTTCTGGTAGGAGATGTGGATCCGCAACAGGTGCAGCAGTTAGCAACGGTGTATTTTGGCCGCTATCCCAAAACTCAGGGCAAAACGACGGCGATCGCCCCTGAACCGCTGTCCACCGAGCCACGCAGCATTACCCTCACCTTGGCCAGCCAGCCCCTTTACATCGAAGCCTATCCCTGCCCTGCCCTGCGGGACCCCACCTACCTGCATTACGAACTATTGGCACGTATTCTCAGTGGTGGGCGCACCTCGCGGCTCTATCGCGCCCTTGTCCTCGACCAAAAAACGGCGCTTAACGTCCAAGCTTTTGTTGGCTTTCCGGGGAATAAGTATCCCAACCGCTTTCTCATTTATGGCGCCCCTGCTCCCGGCCAAACCACGGCGGCCTTGGCGGCAGGCATTGCCAAGGAGTTACAAGCACTGCAAACAACCCCGATCAGCCCTGAGGAGTTAGATCGGGTGAAAACCCAACTGCGGATGGAACTGTTGCAAACCCTCACCTCTAATGAGGGCATGGCCAAGCTCTTGGCCGATTACGCCGTCAAAGGAACCGGCTGGCAGCAATTATTTAATCGCCTTGAGGCCATTGAAGAAATTACCCCTGCCGATATTCAGCGGGTTGCCCAGTCCCTGCAACCGCAGCAGCACACGGTGGCGCAAATTCAACCCCAACCATGAAATCCCTATGGCAGGAATGGCTAGGGGCGGTGATGTTCTATACCTGCTTACCCCTGCCCGCAACATGGCCGATTAAGCTGGCGGGAGCAGCAAAGTGGTGTCCGGCTGTCGGGGTACTCATTGGCGGGATGCTCTTGGGGGCACAGGCACTGCTGACCATGCTGCACCTACCACGGCTGCTGCAAAGCGTTTTGGTAGTTGCCCTTTGGCTGCTGCTCACGGGTGGGCTACACCTCGATGGAGCCATGGATACGGCGGATGGATTGGCGGTAACGGATCCGCAGCGGCGGCTAACGGTCATGGCAGACAGTCGCAGCGGTGCCTTTGGGGTTATGGCGGCCAGTCTCATCCTGCTGCTCAAAGTGAGTGCCCTTGCGGGCGGATCGCTGCTGCCCTTTAGTCTGCTGTGGGCAACCCTGTGGGGTCGCATTGCCCAAGTGTGGGCGATCGCCCGCTATCCCTACCTGAAGGCCACGGGCACCGGCCAAATCCATAAAGCCTCCTGCCGTTTTCCTAGGGATTTTTGGCCCAGTGCGGTACTGCTAACACTCCTAAGTGCAATGCTGCCCCTTTCCCTTGGCCAGTTACTCTACCTCCACAGTATGGGGCTGCTGCTACTGCTGCTGGTGCCCGCTTGGTTTCAGCGCCGGTTGGGGGGGCAGACCGGCGATACCTACGGTGCCGTGGTGGAGTGGATCGAAGCTCTCATGCTCGTGAGTCTGAGCGTGGGTCAGGGGGGCTAGGGTCTCCGGGAGCGCGATCGCCACCGTCACGATGCCCAGAACCCGATACCCCGCTGCTGCTAAGGTACTCGCTGCCGCCCGGGCGGTGGTGCCAGTGGTGTAAATGTCATCACACAGCAATACCCAGCGCTGCTGCCTTAACCCCTGCCCTAGGGCAAAGGCCTGTTTGAGGTTCGCCTGCCGCTGGGCGACCGTCAGTTGAAACATCGACTGGGTGGGGCACTGCCGCACTAAACCGTTGGGGATCAGGGGCAACTCAAGGGTGCGACAAAAGCTAGCGGCAATGACTTCCGCTTGGTTAAAGCCGCGCGCCTTTAGTTTATCCCGATGCAGCGGGATGGGCACCACCTGTAGAGATCGGCCACGGCCTAGCTGACCGGTGTGCCAAGCCATGGCAAGCCACTCCCCCAAAAGGGTTCCCAATTCAGGATGGCCATTGTACTTCAGGGTGGCGATCGCCCGCTTTAGGTCGTGGCGATAGATTCCCCACGGAAACAGGGGGAGCGGTGGCTGCCAGTAGGACTGACGCTGGCGCAGCTCCCACGCCCGTAATCGCCGTTCGCAGGTGGCGCACACGAGTTGCCGACTCCGATGCCCACAGCAGGGACAAGGCTGCTGAAACAGCAGGGCGGCCAGGGATCGCCACACGAATACTTACCCCCTAGCAGTAGGCACTAATATCCTCATGGCACTCATCCGCAAGATAGCAGAGGGCGCGATAGCGCAGCAGCATTAACTCCTCGTACAGGGGATTAATTTGGCACAAGGGGGGAATATGGATGTGCCATTTGGCCACCACAATGTCCCGCTCAAAGGGACACTGGGCAGGGATCAAGCGACACAGCCGGTGCGCCAACTGGCGATCGCGCACTTCCAGCCCCTCGAGCCAGCGGCGCACGGGTAACAGCACCGCTTTGACAAACCGTTGCCCCAGCGTCAGGGCAGACTGACACAGCATCGTCAATTCAACACCTCATCATAAGTCAAGAGAATGACCGCAGCACGTCCCCTTACTCCAATAGAGCGTAAGGAAAACCCTAACCATACAGGATTGGTAATTGTAAATTGGCTACTGGATTGGGGCAGGCTACGCTGCAACATCAACAATTCAGAACCTCAGTGTTATGCAACCGTTTTGAGGGTTGGTTGCGGCCATAAACACCAGAGAAATCTCTATGAATTGCTCACTAGTATAGACGTTCTCCTTAGATTACACAGGGGTTTGTAGCAATGGATACATCTTTGTGGTGCGACGGTTTTTGTATCCATTCCTATTTTAGTTTCTGTTTTTTGAATTGACGATTGTGGCTGCCAAAATGTTTCTTTTTAGAGGGGTAAAAGCCCAATTGTTAAACCAAATAAGCCATCCACCACAAGGGTACTCAGCACTGCGCCCATAAAGGCCCAAACGGGCAATAGGGCCGATGTGCCGCAGCGAATCTGCGATTGAAACAGGGGCAGCAGGCCAATGAGGAGCAAGCTAAGGCTCAGGAGCACACCCCACAGTTCACCGCTAAAGGTATGGGCCTGGGCGATCGCCTGTAGGAGCATTTCCTGCACAGACACCAGATCCTGCTCTAGGTACATAATGGCGCGCCAGTGGGGAATCACATCAATCAGGTAAAAATAGGCATCGGTAATGGCAGTGCCCAAAAATGATCCCAAAAAAAAGAAGACCCCCACCAGTTGCTGCCGCTGCCGCAGGTGCCACAGCATGAGGGGAAAGGGCAGCGCCTCTACCGGCAGGTGCCACAGGGGTTCCCAGCGCAGCCAACCCCAGTACAGCGAGCCTGCGCCCCAACACCAACTAAAGCCGTAGAGGATCTCCCCCAAGCGGCGGTAGCGGCTCTGGGTTTGCAGGTAAAGGCTCAGACCCCACAGCAGGGGCGTGATCCCTAGGCTCAACCAAGGATAGGTGCGCACCAAGGGGGCCTCAATAAAGACGGGGACAGAAACTAAAAATGCCGCTAGGGCAAACATTCGCCACGCGGGCCGCGAGCCAACACGCAGGGAGGGTAAAACAGCGGTTCGGGTGAGAGCAGTCAAGGGACGAGTAAATTATTAACTTTTGTTTCTTCCTTTTTAAGGTATCACAGGGTTGAGCGGCGTGGGCGAGGGGATTTACGGGGCGATCGTCGCTGTTGGCGCAGGGTCTCTGATAACTCAATAAAAACATCTCGCTGCAAGATGGGGTAGGTCCCAATCCAGAGGCGGTGGCGCGGTAGATAGACCTCGGAAATAAGCTCAATTTCGGCCAAGTCGGGTCGGCGCGAGAGCACCAGCATTTGGGCCACATCACCGGCGCGGATGACCCGGTGCTGCCGTAGCAGTTTCGTGCGCACGGTGGTTTCAAAGCCGCTTTTGTCGCCTACCTCTAGGTTGAGGCAACGCTCACGATTTTCAATGATGACTAACTGTCCCTGATCATTAACGGTTTCCTCCTTGCCCACCAACTCTTCGGTGACATAGACCTCTAACACCCGCCCCTGCCAAAAACCCGCGTAGGGAAAGCGGCGATAACGACGGTTATGTAAACTGGCCAGGACAGCCGGTGCCCACAGCCAGTACAGCCCGGCAATCAGCCCCAGTACCAGTTGCAGCCCATCCCCCAACACCTCCAAACCAAAGGCAACAATGGCCACGGCCACGACCGCAAAGATGACCCGGCGCAAAACGTCTTGCGGCTTACCCCACACGTAGCGATACTGGGCACCGGTGGCCACCACTGGTACAAGCTGGCGCAGTTTTTCTTGGGTAATGGGAATTAGCACAGGCGCATGGGCAGGATCGTCTTCAGTTTAGGGCACCGTAGAAGGGGTCCGGCTAGGCTGGCGATCGCGCCACCAAGCCAGCAGGGTACTCGCCACAAAAATACTGGAATAAGCCCCCGTCACAAACCCAATAATCAACGCCAAGGCAAAATAGCGCAGCGTATCGCCACCAAAAACAAAAATCGTTATTAAAGGTAACAGCGTTGTTAGGGTGGTGTTAATGGAGCGGCCTAGGGTTTGTACCACGGCGCGATCCACCACCTCCTTAATGCTCAGGTCGGGGTTGAGCTTGAGGGTTTCGCGAACCCGATCGTAGATGACCACCGTATCATTGACCGAAAAACCAATAATGGTTAGCAGCGCCACAATAAACAGGCTGTCAATTTCAATGCCAAGGGTCAGCCCCAAAATAGCAAAAATGCCCGCCGTTAGCAGCACATCGTGAAATAGGGCAACAAGGGCAAAACAGGCATAATCAAACTGAAAGCGCAGCGTCAGGTAAATCGTAATCCCAACGAAGGACACCAGCAGCGCCAACAGCCCCGAGCGCAAAATTTCTTCGCCAAGGGTGGGGCCAACCGTTTCAATTTGCGTTTTTTCAGGGTCAAAGGCACCCAGTGCTTCGGTGAGGGCATGACTCAGGCGGGTGCGCTGCTCCACCTCTAAAGGTATCGTGCGGATACTGATACCGTACGCATCAATCACTTGTAGGCTGCTATTACCTAGCCCCTGCTGATTTAAGACCCGACGCACCGCATCAATATCAATTGGCTGCTCACAGGTGTTGGTGGTCGTGCAGGCTAACTCAAATTGCAGTCGCGTACCGCCAATAAAGTCCAGTCCCAAGCGAAGCGGACTGCCTAAGGACACCCATGAGATGGCCATGGCAATAAGACCGCTGAGGATGACCACTAGCGAAATGCCCCACCACAGCGATCGCTGGCGATTGACGCTAAAACTCATTTCAGGGTCTCCAGTTTGGGACAAAACCAATTGGGTTTACGCAAGCTGGGAATGCTAATGGCGTAGAACAAAAAGCTGCGGCTACAGGTGAGGGCCGTGAACATACTCACGCCAATGCCAATGGCCAAGGTGACGGCAAACCCACGCACAAAGCCCGTACCAAGAGCAAAGAGCGCGCCACAGGCAATGAGGGTTGTCACATTGCTGTCTAAAATACTGGCAAAGGCCCGGTCAAAGCCAGACTCCACCGAGCGGTAGAGAGTTTTACCGGCTCGCAGTTCCTCGCGGGTGCGCTCAAAAATCAGCACGTTGGCATCCACCGCCATACCAATACTCAGGATAAAGCCCGCAATGCCCGGCAACGTGAGGGTTACGCCAAACAGCAGAAATGCCGCATAGGTAAAAATGGCGTAGAGTACCAAGGCAATATCGGCAATGAACCCGGGTAAGCGGTAGTAGGCCACCATAAATAGCAGCACCAGCACCAGCCCCGCCAAGCCAGCGTAAAGGCTATCACGGATACTGTCTTGCCCGAGGGACGCCCCCACGGTACGATTTTCCACCACCTCTAGGGGGACGGGCAGGGCACCCCCCTGAAGCTGAATGGCCAGATCATTCGCAGTTTGAGCGGTAAAGCCACCGGAAATTTCAGCGTTGCCGCCAATAATACCCGTTTCAGCGTACTGAACATCAACGGTGGGGGCACTGATCAGGCGGTCATCAAGAAAAATGCCAATACTGCGACCCGTACCCGCAATGTCCTTGGTGAGTTGGGCAAATAGCTCTGCCCCTTGGGCATCAAAGCGAACAATGACATTCCAGTTGGGGGAGCCGGGTGCCACCGGACTGGCAAACGCTTCTTGGAGCATGGCACCGGTTAAGTCCGAGGGCGCAAACAGGTTGGCGATCGCCTGCTGACTTTTGGCGAGGGACTCCCGATTTTTAGCCAGCTTAGCCTCGATTTCAGCGAGTGCCTCAGGATTGTTGGCATTTTGTGCCTGCTCCAGCAACAGTTGCGATTGCTCAAGCAAGAGTTGAGACTGAATTTGCCGTTCAATTTGCAGTTGTGCCTCCGTACCCGGCTTTTGGGCGGCAAATAGCAATTGAGCCGTTCCCTTAAGGATGCGCTCCGCCTGCTCTGGATCCGTGACCCCGGGCAACTGCACCAGCAGCTTATCCTCGCCGGCAGTTTGTACCACCGCTTCAGCTACCCCCAACCCATCAATCCGCCGTTGGACAACGCTTTGTACCGCCGTCAGAACTTGAGGGGTAATTTGGGGCACTTTATCCGTGGTTTGCACCTGCAGCGTGAGTTGGGCACCACCGCGCAAATCCAAACCCAAACGCGCTGGGGTGCGCACAATCACCCATGTAGCAGCCATCAGTAAAATCAAAATGGCAATTAACCAGCCGCGATACTTGCCCATGGCTAAACCTGACCCCGCACCAGTTTCTGGACAGCGGCAACAATTTGCGGCGGTTGCACAATGGTCAAGTTCTCCAGCGTCCCATTGTAGGGAGTTGGAATATCTTGGGAGGAGAGGCGGACTACCGGTGCATCTAACTCGTCAAAATAGCGCTCCATAATCGAAGCCGAGAGTTCAGCCCCAATGCCACCCGTTTTCATGCACTCCTCAACAATGATCACCCGATGGGTTTTGCCAATGGAGGCACCGATAGTCTCAAAGTCGAGGGGCTTAAGGGAAATCAGATCAATGACTTCTGGGTCGTAGCCCTCTTTTTCAAGGGTTTTCACCGCCTGCAGCACATGATGACGCATCCGTGAGTAGGTGAGAATGGTCACCTCCGTGCCGCGCCGCACCACTTCCGCTTTATTGAGGGGAAGCAGATACTCTTCCTCGGGCAGATCTTCTTTCAGGTTGTAGAGCAGCACATGCTCAAAAAAGAGCACCGGATTCGGATCCCGAATAGCAGATTTCAGCAGCCCTTTGGCATTGTAGGGGGTAGAGCAAGCCACAATTTTCAGCCCCGGCACCGCCTGAAAGTAAGCTTCAAGACGCTGGGAGTGCTCCGCCCCCAGTTGCCGACCCACACCCCCCGGACCGCGAATCACAATCGGAATTTTGAAGTTGCCGCCGGAGGTATAGCGCAGCATCCCGGCATTATTGGCAATTTGGTTAAAGGCCAGCAACAAAAAGCCCATGTTCATGCCCTCAACAATCGGGCGCAGTCCGGTCATGGCCGCACCAACAGCCATACCGGTAAAGCTATTTTCGGCAATGGGGGTATCTAGCAAGCGTAGGTCGCCGTACTTTTTGTAGAGGTCTTTGGTGACTTTGTAGGAGCCGCCGTAATGTCCCACATCTTCCCCCAGCACAAATACCGTGGGGTCACGCTCCATTTCTTCATCAATGGCAGCACGGAGGGCATTAAACATCAAGGTTTCGGCCATGGTTGCGCGGCAAACGTTAAGGACTATTTCCTAGAGTAGTTGAAACTGCACCGCTTGCGATCGCTCCCCCTGCCGCCAGCACCCTTGAGCGGCATTTCAGCGACAACCTAGTTGCGAATGGGGCCATTGTACTCTACGGTGGTGCGACCATCTGCCGCCACCGTCACAATCGTTTCAATCGAGGGCAGGGTTGCCGCCACCCCATTGGTGACCCGGTAGCCCAACACCCGAAAGGTGTAGGAACCGTCTGGATTACGGACATAGGGAGCCTGGCGAACTGGGCCGTGCATTGACTGGTCGGCCCGATAGCGAGTTAACCCCCCATTTACCCGCTCCGCCGCTTGGCGCGCATAGTTCCGCGCCCGCACCAACTCAGCAATGTTGATCGTTGGTTGGCCGCCCGGCAGTTGAGCCATCACCCTTGGGGTGCTTGCGGGCACAGGCACTAAGACGAGGATGGCACTCAGCCATAGACTGTGGCACGGTAATAGCATAGGAAGCGACAAACAGCATCAACATCAGTTCCAACATACACCGCCTCTGAGTTGCTGCGCCGCTAAGGCGGACACTCAACCGCCACCAAACACTTGGATATTGGCAAAGGCACACACGGGCGAGGCATGACCGACCCGAATGGCTTGGTTGGGTTCCCCTTTCCCACAAAAGGGCGTGCCAAACATACCCATGGTGGTGGCATCCCCCACAGCAATTAGGCTGTGCCAAAACTCGGGGGTCGTGCCCCGATAGTTGGGGTTCCGCACCGTGCGGGTAAGGCGACCCTGTTCGATGAGCTTGGCGTACTCACAGCCAAACTGAAACTTAAGGCGGTAGTCATCAATCGACCAAGAGCGGTTCGCCTCCATATAGATGCCCGACTCAATGCTGCTAATGATCTGGTCAAAGCGAGCGTCACCCGGCTCAATATTGAGGTTGGCCATACGATCAATGGGGGGACGATTCCAAGAGCAAGCGCGGGCGTTGGCCACTCCGGCGACTCCGGCTCGCTGCTGACTTTCAAGGCTACCTAACCCCCGCAGTAACCGCCCCGCTTTAATTAGGTATGTGCGCTCTGCCGTTGCGCCAATATCATCAAAGGCATAGCTAGCCAGTTCACCGGTGACACTGGGGTCAAATGTGACGTTGAGCAGAGGCGATCCGTACTGCCGCTCTCCAAAATCTTCTAGTCGAATAAAGCTACTGCCGGCGTAATTGCGCTCATCCCCAAGAATCCGATCTAGCTCCAGCGGGTGGCCAATACTCTCGTGGATCTGCAGCATCATTTGATCGGGTGCCAAAACAAGGGTGGTGGTCATTTCGGGGCACTCGGGGGCACTCAACAGTTCCACGGCCTGTTCACCAATACGGCGGGCGCGCTCTGTTAGGCTCTCCGGCTCAAACCACTCCAGCCCTCCCTGATAGCAGCGAGCCAGCCAACCGTGATCGGTGCGCTGCTGCACCACTCCTGCCGTTTGGGCGGTGGCACTCATATCGGTGAGCACTTGGTAAAACTGCTGCTCAATGGCGCTGCCGTCACTGGCCAACCAGCGGCTCGTGGTTTCTACCGTCTGGACAAAGGCACGGGTTTGCACAATCGTGTCGGCCACATTCAGATCTTGACACAGTCGTGCTAACAGATCGCTCACCTCTGCCGGTGACAAGCGATCAAACGGTTGCTGTTGGGGCGATTGATAGGTTCCTTTGGCTGCGCCACGGGCAGCAGGGGTAAACCTAAAGAGTCGCCAAGGTGCAGCGGCCTTGGCTTGCTGGTAAGCATTGTGAATGGCGGCATGAATCGCCGAGGGAGTCAGTTGGGGGGTAGCGGCGTAGCCAAACTGACTCTCCACAAGAACTTCCACCATTACACCCCGCTGGTGCACCCGCTGGTTGGTTTCGGGATGGCCGTCGCGGGCGCTGCGGGTCGTTAGGGTTTCCTCCACGTAGCGCAGTCCCAGCCAATCTAGGGGTAAATCGACTTGGTTGAATAGTGCGTCTAAATTAGGTTCATTCATCCGAACACTCCGAGAGACCCCGTCCTTTAGGGCAGGGAGGATGTCAACGCTGCGTGCTAGCGTAGGATATGGCCATTGTTGAGCTTTATTCTAAATGCTAACGGCATTTACGGCAGGACTCACCCTGATCACAATTGCTGAGTTAGGAGATAAGACGTTTTTTATTGGCATGATTTTGGCAACGCGGCACAGCAAGCGCTGGGTCTTTCTTGGGGTTTGGGCGGCGCTGATTGTTATGACCCTGCTTTCCATTGCCGTGGCCAAGGTGTTTAGTTTGCTGCCCAAGGCCTTCACGTTTTATGCGGCCATTGGCCTGTTCACGTTTTTTGGCCTCAAAATGCTGATCCAAGGGTGGCGGATGGCGGACAGCCCCTGCGAAGACGAATGTGAAGCAGCGGCAGAAACGGTTGAAAAGGCGGAGGCCAGCTTTAGCCGTTGGGGCAAGAATCCAATCTGGGCAACTGTTTTGGAGGCCTTTACTCTGACGTTTACTGCCGAATGGGGCGATCGCACCCAAATTGCCACGATTACGCTTGCGACCACCCATACCCCATGGGGTGTTGCCCTAGGCGCAATTACTGGCCATGGTATTTGTGCGGCAATTGCCGTTCTGGGGGGTGGCTTAATTGCCGGTAAACTTTCGGAGCGCACCCTCACCTTGGGGGGAGGCCTCCTGTTTTTGATTTTTGCCCTTGTCACAGCCGTGCAAGGGGTACCGGCATGATTCCCTCCCTTTGGCCAGAAGTTAGATGGGTCTTGGCGGTCTTGAGCCTTTCGTGGGCGATCGCCCTTGGCCTCAAGACAATTGCTCCCCTTTACCCACTGCCACCTAATTTAGGGGTGATTATGACCCTTGTGTTAGGCCCGAGTATTGCCATGGCGGTGGTGTTGCTGGTGCTCAACCGAAGCGATAACCAAACCCCCGCACCGTAAGGATGTACTCCGGGTGGCTGGGATCTGTTTCGATTTTTTCCCGTAACCAGCGAATATGCACATCGACGGTTTTACTATCCCCAATAAAGTCGTGCCCCCACACCTGATCTAACAACTGCTCCCGCGGCCATACGCGGCGTGGCTGCCGCATGAATAGCTCCAACAGCTTGTACTCTTTGGGGGATAAATTCACGTCTTCTCCCCGCAGCGTCACGCGGCACTCTTGGGGATACAGGCAGATATCTTGAAACCGCAGCACGGGCGGTGAGGCACTGGGCTGGGGCTGAACTCGCCGCAACAGGGCGCGACAGCGAGCCACTAGCTCCCGCATCCCAAAGGGTTTGGAGAGGTAGTCATCGGCGCCAATTTCTAGACCCACTACCCGGTCAATTTCACTGCCTTTAGCGCTAATCATCAGAATCGGGACGGTGCAGCCTTCACGGCGAATTAAGCGGCACAAATCTAAGCCACTGATCCCGGGCAGCATCAGATCCAAAATAATTAAATTGACGGTTGGGGTAAGTTCGGTATGGGAACGCAGGAGATGGGCGTTAATGAGACTCAGCGCCTCCTGACCATCCGCTGCCGCAATGGTCTCAAACCCCTCCTCCTGCAGCGCAAGCAGCAATGTCTCTCGGATTAAGTCTTCATCCTCAATCACTAAAATATGCGCGATCGCCGCTGATACAGGGGGTACAGAAACATCCGCCGCAGTCTCAAGGGAAAGCATAAAACAACCTGTCTGCTGCACAGTTGCCTTAATTCTACCACCCTCGTTTCATGGCCTCGTTTTACTGGAGGCTGCTGACGTAGCGCAGCAGAATGCCCCGCTGGCCAATAATGAACCCCTGCTCTGGGCTAAAAAACAGAATCTTGTAAAAATTGGAGGGCACCTGTTTCATGTCCACGTCTTGCTGCCATGTCTGACCGCCATCGCGACTGCACAGCAACACGCCACTGCCACCGGCCAACCACACTTCGTTGGGGGTACGGTAAGCTAAATCCAAGAACCCCACACTATTGCGCCGGAGAGGGCTGAGGAGTTCGCCCCAGTCTTCGGGATTGTTAGGATCTGAAAAGGCAATTTTACCGCCGTTCACAATCATCCATAACTTGCCCTCGGGGGTAAAGCCCATGTTATGAACCCGCCGCGAACTGGTGCGGTTATGGGGTTCCCATGCGGTTTGGCCGGGCTGCCAAGTGGAGTAAAAGCTACCACGGGAGGAGACCGCTACGTACTCGCCGCTGGCGGAACGGTTGAGGTTGCGCATCACGCCAATGGCTTCCTGTACAAGGGCTTGCCAGTTTTTACCCCCATCTTGGCTGCGGTAGATGGCACCAACATCGGTCATCATTTCTGCTTGACCCGGACCGAGAGCCGTCACTAAGCGGGGTGCTCCCGGCAGTTTGGGGCTGAGGGGAATTTGACTCCAAGATTGACCGCCATCCTGGGTGTGCAGCATAATCGGTGGCTCACCCACAATCCACCCTTCGTTACCCTTAAAGCTAATGCTGTTAAAGCGATAGGCCGGGTTATCTAACACAAGGGTGCGGGGTTCCCAAGTGCGGCCACCGTCGCGGGTTTCCATCAGGGTGGCATCGGCACCCACAAGCCAGCCATGGTTGGCATCGATAAAGCTGATGTCCAAAATGGTGGAAGTAGTGGGCAGTTGCAGCGCTTCCCACGGATTGTAGTCAAGGCTGGCAATGGCAAGGGCATGGGTACTCGCGGCGAGCCACAGCACCACCATGGTAACGAGGCTACCGATCAAGGGAATTATTTTTTGTTGATAGAATTTAATCTGCTTAGCGGACATTATAGAAACTCAGTAGAAACAGAAGGGCAAGGGCAAGACCACCAAAGATGAGGAGATTTTTTTGGCCCGGGGTGAGGGCATTGACCCCAAAACCATAGTTTAAGTTTTCTTTGAACCCTGAGGGAGAGCCTACCGGCCCAATATTGCTAAATTGCTTCCTAGGAGCGCTACACACCGGGCAGCGCCAGTTGATGGGCAAGTCGGCAAAGGCGGTACCTGGGGCAATGCCGCGGCTGCTGTCCCCTTTGGCAGGTTCGTAAACGTAGCCGCAGGCGCGACATTCAAACCGATCTAGTAGGGCATCGTCAGGGCTTTCGGCGGTCATACTAGAAAATTCTTAAGATTTGCGACATACATCTTAATATTACGTGATTTGTGATCATTTCCTAGCCCCCCTAACCCCAGATTCAGGGGTGCCACTGGCAACTTGTGTTACGGGATCGTAGTTTTGGGAAATATAAAGAAAAGATTAGAGAAGCGACCCTTCCGGCAAAAGGGATGCCAAGATCAAGGGTATTGAAATGAGGTCAGCGCATAAAGACCTTAACCTTAAATCTCCTTTAATAACCTGTAAGATGTCAGCCTTCCGTTGAGTTGGGGGGCTGGCATTTTACCTATGAACGGGTTTTGGTAGCAATTCGTAATCTGGCGGGTATCGGTCTTGGATGTAACCCCTCAGGCGCTCTGGCCGTACACTTACCCACCCCTGCAGGCGGGTATTTTGCGTCAGCGGTACAAGCGCTTCTTTGCCGAAATTGAACTGATGAGTGGCGATCGCATCACGGCCCACTGTCCGAATACAGGCCCAATGACCGGGATCTGCAAAATTGGCGCGCCGGTGCAGGTGTCCTATCACCCCGACCCCAAGCGCAAGCTGGCCTATACGTGGGAAATGATTTTTGTGGATGGGACGTGGGTGGGGGTCAACACCGGCCTGCCGAATCGAGTGGTGGCGGCGGCTCTTCAGGCGGGGGTGCTGCCGGAGTTAGCGGGCTACCCTCAGCAGCAGCGAGAAGTTCGTTACGGCCAAGAGGGCAGTCGCATTGATTTTTTGTTGAGTGGGCATCCAGAGCGCCCCCCTGCCTACGTGGAAGTTAAAAGTACCACTTGGGCGCACGCCGGGTTGGCCCTATTCCCAGATACGGTGACCAGCCGCGGCCAAAAACATTTACGGGAGTTGCAGTGGCTGCGCCAACACCAGCCGCAGGTGCGTGTGTGTATGCTGTACTTTATTAATCGGGGTGATTGCGATCGCTTTGCGCCTGGGGATAGTGCTGACCCCACCTACGGTGAACTGTTGCGGGACGCGATCGCCGCCGGGGTTGAAGTGCTCCCCTATCGTTTTAGCATCAGCCCCACGGAAATCTCCTTTTTGGGAAAGGCCGTACTCGCCTTTTAAGCCACTAAAACGGTGTTGTAACAAAAATATCACCACGGTCAAGGTTCTAGAGTAGGCGTGGCACACTGAAATTAACCCATTGATTGCCTGAGCAGCCCTTATGACGAACCCCCAAACGCCACCGCCCCGTATGCCGAATACGCCACCGATGCCGACACCGCGACCCATGCCGCCCCAAGCCCCACCGCCTCAGGGAATGCCACCGCGACCCATGCCGCCCCAAGCTCCACCACCCCAGGGAATGCCACCGCGACCCATGCCCCCCCAAGCCCCACCGCCTCAGGGAATGCCACCGCGACCCATGCCCCCCCAAGCCCCACCGCCCCAAGGGATGCCGCCGCGACCCATGCCACCCCAGGGGATGCCCCAGCAGATGGTGCCCACGCAGCCGATGCACACTCCTGCGGCGCGGATTTCAGGGCCAACCATGGAGCAGTTGGTGCGGGAAGCCTTTGAACACGGTTACTCCGATATTCACGTCGGCGTTGGCGAAGCCCCACGCTTTCGCGATCGCGGCAAACTCGAAATTACCAACTACCCGGTCACCGATGAAGAAACCTTTAATTACTGGTTAAACGAACTGCTCACCCCCCAGCAAATAGAGCAGTTTCGCACCCATTTAGAGTACGACGGTGCCTACCAGTACGAAGGCATGTGTCGGGTGCGGATTAACATTTTTGTGGCCATGAAAGGCCCGGCAATGGTGTTGCGGCTTATTCCAGTCAAAATTCTCACCCTTGAGCAGTTGAACCTGCCACCGGTCTTTAAGGATCTGTGCCACTACCACAAGGGGCTGATCCTCGTCACCGGGCCAACCGGCTCCGGTAAGTCAACAACCCTTGCGGCCATGGTGGACTATATCAATACTGAGATGCCCAAGCATATTATCTCCATTGAGGATCCGGTCGAATTTGTCCACCACAGTCGGCGGGCTATGATCCGGCAGCGGGAGGTGGGCATTCATACCCTCAAGTTTGATAATGCCCTCAAAGCCTCCCTGCGGGAAGACCCCGACATTATCCTGATTGGGGAGATGCGGGATCGGGAAACCGTGAATACCGCCCTCAAAGCCGCCCAAACAGGTCACTTAGTTTTTGGGACGCTGCACACTAACAGTGCCGTAAAAACCATTGAGCGGATTCTGAACCTCTATAACCCCGATGAACAAGGCCCGATGCGGATGCAGGTGGCAGAGTCACTGGTGGCCGTTATTGCCCAAGCCCTGGTGCGCACTACCGATGGCAAGCGGGCCGCCATTCATGAAATCATGATCAACACCGATGCCATCAAGGACTACATCTTGCGCGGTGATGTGGAGCAAATTGAGGCGATTATTCCCCAATGTACCTATGATGGGATGTGTACCATGAATCAGTGCCTCTATGAACTCTACGAGGCGGGGCGGATTGATGAGGAAACGGCGATTGAAAACTCGCCGAAACCCAATGAAATGGCGCAAATCCTGCGGGGACGGGTATAACAACACCCCTGAGGAGGGGGCAGCAAGGTTGTGATCCGACCAATCCTCTATAAGGGGCTTGCCCTGTTTACCCCAGGTCAGGATGTGGTGTTCTGCCGTGATGCCACCAAACAAGGGCATTGGCACCAAGACCTTTGCCATGCCCTGCAACAACTCCTAGATCTGCAGGAGCCGCCCCTATTCCTTGTGCCCCATTACACCGCGGCGGTTGATCACTGGTTTGATGAGGAGCAGCAACGGCTACGGGTGGCGGCAGAGGTCTATCCCTTGGCATGGCCGCACCGCCCCCTACTCGATGCCCTCTTTGCCCTGCCGGATCAAAAAAATCTGCCGTGGCAACTGGTGGAGGATCCAGAACGGGTGGGCGATCGCCAAGCCATTGCCTCCTATCGGACGGCCTTTCCGCAACTGTGGGAGCATCACGATCTCGTCTATGATTTGCGGGAGGCAACCCCCGCCAGTAGTTTTATCCCCCGCCTGAACGAGCCGGATCGCTACGTCCTGCGCCTCTACGTGGCCAGCGAAACCAATGCGGTGGAGCAGGTGCTGAAACATCTCCACACCCTCTTGAGCCAGTGTTTGACGGTTCCCTATACCCTAAAAGTAGTGGATGTTACAAAACAGCCGGAATTTGCCGAAGAGGATCAAGTGACGGCCACCCCCACCTTGGTGCGGGTGCATCCACAGCCCGTGCGGCGCTTGGTGGGGCACCTCGAGGATCAGGATCGGGTACAGCGCCTGCTCACGCCCTAAACTGTTAAAACGTGGATGAGCCGAGGGACGATGTTTAGTGAAGACTGTTATGTTGTGCTGGAATCCGCCGTGCCAACGGAGGTGTTTCTGACCGCTGACGAGCTAAAGGCGAAGCTCATAGCGTATTTGGCAATGCCGGAGTTAGACCTGCCCTACGATCTGCGGCCGTTAGCGGATGCCGAAAGCCGCGCCCAGCACTTGATGGCCACAGGCTGCGAGTTACGCTTACCGGATGGGGGCTATGTGCAATGGTATGCGGTGCGTCTAGAGAAGCCGACTGCCCCCTAGATAGGCTTGCCAGACGGTAACGATTTCAGGTGAGCCGTACCATGGCGCTTCGGGGCGATCGCGCAAGCGACTGCGGGGGGCGTGCAGCACCCCTTCGTAGGTCATGTTTTCAGCCCCCGACAAGTGAGCCGCCGCCACCGGTGTGACCCCATCTCCCCAGCAAGCCCCCTCGCCACAGGTCAGTTTATAGCTTTGATAGGTAAACCAGTTGGCAAAAGAGCCGCGGGGCGTGCCATAAATAGCCTTACCCGCTAAACAAACGTAGCGAATATGGTCGTAGTAGGCTCCCGGATAGGTGGTATTCACAAACTCCAGATTGCGGCGTGTCCAGCGCTCTTGACTGGTGTGGGGCGTGCCTAGGGTAATGAGCGTGTGCACTCGCTGCTGCCCGGCCCACACCCGGCCATCGTAGGGGCGATCGCCCAGATAAATGCGACTAATCCAGCCTCCCGCCGAGTGGCCAATCAGCGTGACATGGGGTGCGCCACTAGCAGCTAAGAGGGACTGCACCGTGGCATCTAATGCCCGCAAAATCGGTGTCACTGAGCGCCCCCCAAGCGTGGGGAACCACGAACGAACCTTCAGGGGCACCACTTCCGCGATGTACCCGCGTCGCCGTAGCTCATCCCGCAGCGGATAGTAATCTGTGGCAGCGGCCAAATATCCGGGCAAAATAACGACAGGTAACACAGGGTTCCTAGCTGGCTTGAGCCGTCGCAGGAAAGTGTATCACATTTGGATAAACGGAAATGACCAGCCCCTCCCGCGCCAACAGGGTTTGGGGGAACTGCTGCCGCGCCATGTGACCGATGGCATCTAGGAAATCATCATCGTGGCTCGGATCGTGGTGGAAGAGAATAAGTTGCTTCACGGCGGCGGCTTCTGCTAACTTAATGGCCTCTTGCCATGTGGAGTGCCCCCAGCCCACCTTACTTTGGCGGGGATGATGGTATTCTTCATCGGTGTAGGTGGCATCGTAAATCATCACATCGGCGCGATCCGCTAGGGCTAACGCCCCAGGATGTAGTTGATCCGGCAAGTGCTCGGTGTCGGTAATATAGGCCACATGAATCCCTTGCCAACTCACGCGATAGCCCACCCCGCCACCCGGATGGTAAAGGGCTTGATTGCTGACGGTCACCCCATCCCCTAGGTTAACCCGCTCGCCAATCTCCAGATCGTGAAAATGCAGATCGCCCCCCATAATTTGTAGCGGCACCGGAAAGTTGGGGTGCAGCATTTGGTCGTTGAGGCGGCGCTCAATTCCTTGGCCATTTTGCCCCGGAACCGCATAAATGTGGAATTCGTTGCCGGGCACAAACGCCGGCTGAAAAAAGGGAAACCCCTGAATATGATCCCAGTGGGTATGGGTAAAAAAGAGGTGGGCAGCCACTGGCAGTTGCGTCATTAAGTGCTCCCCGAGCACCCGTAGCCCCGTACCACCGTCAAAAATAATCCGCTGACCGTTGGCCTGAATTTCCACGCAGGGGGTATTGCCGCCGTAGCGAACGGTATGGGCACCCGGCGAGGGGATGCTACCGCGCACACCCCAGAAGCGAACGGTGAGGGGGTTAAACATGGGGACTGCCAAAAACCTTCATGCTTAGTGTGCCACAGAAAACACGGGTTCCCTGTGATATAGATCAACACTGATCCCTGTGCTACGGCTGGATCAATAGGCTGGCAAGAGTCATAAAAAAAGAGGGTGCAGTGGTTCTGCATCCCTCTAGGCCATTTTCAAGGGGAATCCCCTAGGGATCGTAAGGCTTTTTGCCAGTAAACTTAATTTGAGCCGGGTTGGGGTTCTGACCAATCGAGCGGGGGACGCTGTTGACCGCTTCGCGACCTTGATTTACTTTTTCTGGGAAGACCCCATCTTTTGGATGCAGGAGTACCGTTTCCCCATCGGGAAAAATACGGTAAATTTTGTAGTCGTTGATTTTGCGAGGACGCAGTTGCTGCGCCGCCAAAGCAAGGCACTGCTCTTTGCGAGCAAGATACACCAAATTTTCGCCTTCGCGCATTACGGCTGCCCCGGCGGTCGGCATTTCAAAGACCTGCTCTTTAGGGCTGGTCCAGGTGATGGCGTACTTTTCTTCTACATCGGCTTTGCTGAGGAGGCCGCCAGTGCTGCCACCGTACAGCGGGGGTTGCCCAGTTAGTGTTGTCATGCGAATTTAACTCCCAATCTCCCACGAGATAGTCATGATCTAGGCATTTCAGCCAGATTCAACGGCATCGTAGCATTGAAGCTGTAGCCTTGGTATAGGTTTGTGAGAAACTGTAACAGTTTGTGAGTTGCACCCCCGCCCTTGGCGATCGCCCCTGCCTCCGCTAGGATAAACGTTAGTCTTGTTTCCCCTATGGACAACGATCTATGGTCATGACCACAGAAACCCATACATTAATGGCCACGTCCGTCACTGTTGAGCCGCAGATTCTAGTTGCACAGCAGTTTAAGGATACCCTTGGGGATGACTTTGCTAAGGCGTGGAATAATTTTGTTGATTCCGGTCAACTGTGGGCGCTCATTATTGGCCTTGCCCTCGGCTGGGTGTTTGGTAAGTTATTAAATTTCTAGTTGTTCTCAATTTATCGTCCCCCCCTCTTGAGACCTGCGCGTGAGTGCCCAACCCCAACCCTGGAGCCAACGGTTTGAAAGTGCCCTCCACCCGGCGATCGCCCGCTTTAATGCCAGTATTGGCTTTGACATTCGCCTGATTGAGTACGACCTCACCGGCTCCCAAGCCCATGCCAAGATGCTGGCCAAGACAGGCATTATCACCCCAGAGGAAGCCGAGCAACTGGTCAACGGCCTAGAGCAAATCCGCCACGAGTACCGCCACGGGCAATTTACCCCCGGCATTGAGGCCGAAGATGTCCACTTTGCCGTCGAGCGGCGCTTGACAGAACTGGTGGGAGACGTGGGCAAAAAACTGCACACCGCCCGCTCCCGCAATGACCAAGTGGGTACCGATATACGCCTGTACCTGCGCGCCGAAATCGAGCGCCTCCAGCGCCAACTGCGGCAGTGGCAGCGCACCCTCATTGAGTTGGCCACACCCCATGTGGAAACGCTGATTCCCGGCTACACCCATCTGCAGCGGGCACAACCCCTCAGCTTGGCGCATCATCTGCTGGCCTACGTGGAAATGGCAGAGCGGGACTGGCAACGCCTAGGGCAAATTCGCGAGCGGGTCAACCTCTCCCCCTTGGGGGCCGGTGCCTTAGCCGGGACGACATTTCCCATCGATCGCCACTACAGTGCCGAACTGTTGGGGTTTGCGGAACCCTACCGGAATAGCCTTGATGCCGTGAGCGATCGCGACTTTGCGATTGAATTTTTGTGTGCCGCCAGTTTAATCATGGTGCACCTGTCTCGCTTGGCGGAAGAAATTATTCTTTGGGCCTCAGAAGAGTTTGCCTTTATCAAGCTCACCGATACCTGCGCCACCGGCTCAAGCATTATGCCCCAAAAGAAAAACCCCGATGTCCCTGAACTGGTGCGCGGCAAAAGTGGACGGGTGTTTGGCCATCTCCAAGCCCTGCTGGTGCTCATGAAGGGCTTACCCTTGGCCTACAACAAAGACCTGCAAGAAGACAAAGAGGCCATTTTTGATGCGGTGGATACGGTCACGGCTTGTCTGGAGGCCATGACCATCCTGATGGCAGAAGGCATTGTGTTTCAGCCGCAGCGCCTAGCGGCAGCAGTGAACAGTGATTTTGCCAATGCCACCGATGTGGCGGACTATCTGGCCAGTAAAGGGGTGCCGTTTCGCGAAGCCTATAACCTTGTGGGGCGGGTGGTCAAAACCTGCCTAGAGCAGGGGAAGTTTCTTAAGGATTTAACCCTAGCGGAATGGCAAGCCCTCCACCCGGCCTTTGAACAGGATATTTACGCGCGGATTGCCCCCGAGCAGGTGGTCGCCGCCCGCAATAGTTACGGTGGCACCGGCTTTGCGCAGGTGCGGGCAGCCCTAGCAGCAGCACAGCAGCGCCTTAATGATTTTTAACGAAAAACGGTACCGCTTCCCCGTAGCCTGAGAATTAGACTGTTTTTGCGGTCGAGTTTAGAAACAAAACGTTGCAAACCGTTAAGAAGGATTCTGTAATGACTACGTCTCTAGCAACGAAATTGCGCGAAGGCACCAAAAAAGCCCATACAATGGCTGAGAACGTCGGCTTTGTGCGTTGCTTCCTGAAGGGAACGGTGGAAAAAAGCTCCTACCGCAAGCTCGTTGCCAGCCTCTACCACGTTTACAGTGCCATGGAAGTGGAAATGGAGCGGTTGAAAGACCACCCCATTGTTGGCAAAATTTATTTTCCTGAACTGAATCGTAAAAACAGCCTTGAGCGGGACTTAACCTACTACTTTGGTGGCAACTGGCGCGAGGAGGTAACCCCCTCGCCGGCCACCCAAGCCTATGTGGCGCGCATCCATGAGGTGGCCGAAACAGCGCCCGAGCTACTGGTGGCGCACTCCTACACCCGCTACCTAGGGGACTTGTCCGGCGGCCAAATTCTCAAGGGCATTGCCGAGCGTGCCATGAACCTGCAGGATGGCGAAGGCACGGCCTTTTACCACTTTGAGGCCATCAGCGATGAAAAAGCCTTTAAGCAACTCTACCGCCAGCGCCTAGATGAACTTGGCGTGGATGAGGCCACCGCTGATCGCATTGTCGAGGAAGCTAACGCGGCCTTTGGCATGAACATGAAACTCTTCCAAGAACTGGAAGGGAATTTGATTAAGGCCATTGGTCAATTGTTGTTCAATAGCCTCACCCGCCGTAAACAGCGGGGTAGCACGGAACTGGCCACGGCGGACTAGCCCTAGAGGGTAAAGTTAAACTCGCTCACCAGCATCCCGGGCACGGTGATCCCACCAAGGGATCGCCGCTCGTAGGTGTCGGTATGGGCAATCCACACCGGTGTGTCCGTTAGGGCTTCGAGGTTCTGCCCCCAAAAGGTGTAGAGGCTATCGTCAAAACGCAGGTCAGTAATGGGGGCAACAATCTGCCCCTGTTCAACCCAAAAGCAGGCGTAGCGGGTCATGCCGGTCAGGCGACCGCTGGGGCGATCGCTCCAGTTCAGGTAGTGCAAATTACCCACGTATAGGCCGGTATCGAGAGCACGCAAGCAGTCCGCGCTTGGAAGTGTACCCGGGAGAACCAGAGGCGATCGCAATCCTTCGTGAGCACTGGCACCATTAGGTTGCAGGCCGTACTCCTGTGCCGTGCGGCGGCTAATCAAGAATGTCTGTAACTCCCCCTGCCCAATGATCGGTAGGCAAAAGGGGGCAATATCGCCCTCGGCATTAAAGCGGGGGACAGTTCCCGCCGTAAAATCTTCGTGCAAGCTAAACAGGGGCGAAAGGGTGACTCCCTCGCGCAACTTCGCCAAAGCACTGCCCCCTTGGCGATAGCTGGCCTCACTCACGGCTCCCCAAGAGAGCATTCCCACCAGTTCCGCCACCGCTGCCGGGGCAAAATAGGTGCGGTAACGCCCGAGTTCAAGGCGGCGCACCGGTAAGTCTAGCTGCGCTAACTGTTGGCGATCGCGCTCAATTTGGGCTTGATAGACCTCCTGCTGCCAATGGGTGCCCGCATAGGTGTTTTTAACCGCTTTGCCCGCCGCCGTAAAGAGGGAGTAGTCTAGGCAAAAGGTTTCTGTGGCAAACCAGTGCTCCTGACCTGCCGAGTTAAAACTGCCTCGTACCATCGTGCCACCGCTGTAAATGCCCGTAAAATCCAACGCCTGCACCGGGGTCAGCAGCCCTTCAACCACCGCATCAGTCCCTAAAAGATGCCCCATGTACGTGTCTTGAATTGAGCCAGTGTCGATCGGTGGGCTGAGGTAAGGATCCGGCGGCAATTGCAGCGTTTCTGAGCGTAGGGCTTCAAGGTGGGCGATCGCCAAGGGCAAATCCGCCGCGCCGGTGTAGGGAAACGATGTGCTCGCCGTTTGCTGCTGGGTTTGCAGCCGCAGGGTTACCGTTGTTTCTGTGACCGTACCAATTTGGCGCACCCGTGCCCGATTAAAGCGAATGAATTGGCTGGATTCCCCCGCAATCTCGATAAATAATGCTTCAGCAGGTTTGAGCGCCGCCAATAGTTCGTGGCTTAAGTGCTGCGCAGTTAAAAAATCAATTGTCATGCTCAGAATTCGATTAACTAGATGTTGCGATACATGAACTTTCTTGAAGAGATAGCCTTCTGCTCTCCCGCGATCGCCCATGCTTCCTTAGAATAACCACTTAGGTCTGTGCCTTGTGCAATCAGACATGACGGAATGCTAGGGAAATAAAAATCATGGCAGACGAACTGGTTAAGCCGTACAATGGCGATCCCTTCGTGGGGCATTTATCGACGCCAATTTCCGACTCTGGCCTTGTGAAGGCGTTTATCAGCAACTTACCCGCCTATCGTCAGGGCTTGTCCCCCATTTTGCGGGGGCTTGAAGTTGGCATGGCACACGGTTACTTCCTCATTGGCCCTTGGGTCAAACTCGGCCCCCTGCGGGACTCAGATGTGGCCAACTTGGGCGGTCTCATTTCCGGTATTGCCTTAATTTTAGTGGCCACCGCCTGCTTGGCTGCCTACGGCTTGGTGAGCTTCCAAAAGGCCAGTAGTGGTGGCGATGCCCTAAAAACCGGTGAAGGCTGGAGTCAGTTTACGGCTGGCTTCTTTGTCGGTGCCATGGGTGGTGCCTTTGTCGCCTTCTTTTTACTGGAAAACTTTGCCGTAGTTGATGGCATCATGACAGGCCTGTTTAATTAATTAATGGCTCAGTCATTATCATTAACTTGTTGACCCTCAAGGAGAACCGCTAATTATGATGGGATCTTACGCTGCGTCCTTTTTGCCTTGGATTTTTATTCCCGTTGTCTGTTGGCTGATGCCCGTTGTCGTCATGGGCTTGCTCTTTCTCTACATTGAAGGGGATGCCCAAGCTTAGGTAGCCGCTGGGGAGTCTGACTGCTCATCACAACAGGGGCAAGTTTGGCTCCCCGCCCACTACAAAACCTTGGGAGAGATCCGGCGGTGTTAAAGGTATGTGACGGCAGAGCAACTGTGGCCTGTGGTCGTGCTTTGATTTGATAGGGTGTAGGTAGTTCTAGCGTTTAGTAACGGCCAAGGAGCAATGCATGACAATCTGGGTAAGTGAACAAATTGACCCATCCGGTCTGCTCTATGCCTGTATTGCCTGCTGCAACGAGGATCAAGCCCAAGAATGCGTGCAGTCTTTTGAAAAAAATCTAACCCCAGAGCAAAAAGCGGCGGGCTGGCAAGTTCGCCTCCGCACCGTTACTTCGTGGGAAGAGGTGCCTAGTACAGCCCTTAAGCTCTGCTAGCTTTAGCTCCATCGGCGGGAAGCCCCGCGCTCTAATCTTCGCTTGAGCGTCGGGAGTCTGTCACTCTTGGGATAGGGGCGTTTGAATAGGATCACTATAGCCCTGTTGCAGGGCCTGTAGCAGCCGTTGAAGGCCGTTTTGATCAAGGGTGGCTCGCTCCACAGACGGCTCGGTTGTGGCAGTTTCCATGAGGGCGGCTAGCTCAGGAATGTTTTGCAGGGGTTCCCCATAGGTATTGCCCTTGGTCATGACAGTCTTGGCGGGCATGTTGGGCACTGGGCTAAGGAAGCTAATTTGCTCCGCCAAGTAATAGATGGGCTGGAGTTGCTCGAGAGGAAAGGTTCCGATGCCTTGAGCATTGGCCGGAAACTGTTGCCAGTGGCTAACAAGGGTTTGGCGATCGCTAAAGCCAAGGATTTGCGCCCAGCGGCGATCGCGCTCTAGGGAGACGGCCACCGCCATATCGGCATTTACCACCCCTAAAAACGTCGGACAGTGAATTTGCAGGGGTTGGCCGGGTTCAACTGGGTAGAGGGCCAACTGCACCCCTTCTAAATTCAGGTCAGCAATGTCGAGTAAATCTAAGACATCCGGGCGCTCGCACCACGTGGTACTCAGGGTCAGTTGGGCGGGAACATCCTCCCAATCCTCCCCCTTACTGAGCACCCCCTCTGTTTCCCACCAGTCAATAAAGGTGTAGAGGGCAACCAGATAGGGTAGCACCTGTTGCTGACGGCTTGGACGACACCCCTTCAGGACCGCGTGAGCCGCATCTAATGTCAGGGAACGAATGGGAACAATCGGCGCCAAAAAAGAAGTCATAGCAGTTATCATCCAAACCAAGTACGAACATTCAGCCAAACCGCCTAGGGAAGATAGTAAATGCCGTTACGATCGCACCACTGGGCGAGTTTGGCTTCTATTTGGTCATCAATTTGCTTGGCAGTGCAGGCACCACGGGCATAGTCAGGGTGAATTTCGCGACGTGTTTGCCGGCGCTGATGGGGGCTAGGGATTGATTGGGTGTCATACCATCGCCTCATCCACTCGGGGATCTGGGGATCTCTGAAGAATCTACGGTAAAGCCAGAGACGATATTCACGACCCAGACAGCGGGAAATGGTGGGTTGGCTCACAAAGAGTTCGCGGGCAATTTCCGCTTGGGTGCGTCGCCGCTCACACCAGTCCCGCACCCATGTGGGGGTTTGGGGATCATTGAGAAACTCAACCATACACTCGATGCCTTGGCCACTGCTATTGGCTAAGGTACGGGCATCGGGGTAGTTATCAATCCACTCTTGGTTACTATCGGCAGAACAGATATTTAAGGAGCGGGTGGACTGAACGTAGCGCCCTAAAATGCGCCGTACCTGCTGGTGCACCTCGCGGGTATATTCAATGCTCCAGCCTAACAGTTGGGCAATGTGCTGCCGCAATCGGGCGGTGGAGGCGCGGATGCGCGGATCGGTAATTTCCGTTTGCACAATTGTAATCAAGCTGGCGCAGGCTTTCGGGTCAATCTCCCGCTGAATTTCGGGCGGCGAGGCGGTATAGCGATCCTGAAACACTTGTAGGGCACGGCTTTCGTAAAATAGGAGGTCATCGGCTTCCCGCTTGAGCAGTTTGCGTTTTTCGTCCGCCAGTTTATTACTGACGACGGTGCGCACCCAGGCTTCAAACGTGGGGCGACCATGGCCAGTGGCACTAAAGGGTTTGAGGGGGTCAAAGGACTTCATGGCCTCCCACAGCCAGCCGGTGAGGTTGCTTTGGCAGTGATCTGGGTCGGCACTATTGAGGCACACGGTCCGCAGGAGGTCGCGGTACTCATGGCGAAATTGGGGGGTCAGTAGCACAGTGGCACCCAGTTCTTGGCGCAAACATTGAATAAAAAAGGCCAGAAAACATTCCGCTTCACTGAGGGTGGGCGGGGGGGTACGCTGCACTAGGGCTGGCCGACTAAAGGCTAAGACCAGTTGTTTGAGGGGGCCATTGTAATGACCGCGATTGAGGCGATCGTACTCATCTTGGATGACCGTGGCCGGAATTTGCAGCAACCGCAGAACCGTTTTATGCAGCGCTTGCTGTTGCAGTTGGCTGCGACTGACCCCCTCTAAACAGCGGGGAAAAAGGCGAAAATAGGCTTCGACGAGGCGCTGGAGATAGCCCCCCCGCTGGCTGCTCTCACCCTCGGGATCAATACTGCGCTCTAAAATGGCTCGCAGGGCTTGAGACAGAGGTTTGACCACTGCTGGCGATCGCTCCCCCGCCAAATAGCGGCTACGAGCGGCCTGCAATAGCTGGGGGAGTTGTTCCACCTCAAGATCAGGACTGCGGGTCGAGAGACTCATCCGAATAGGTAACGCTAAAATTGTTACTCAACATAGTAGCGGTTTTTGCCGAACTCCTTTGGCCATGGCGACAGCAGGTGTCCCGCGGCGAGGGGGCAGTTGCTAGGATGGGAGCAATAGATGGCGGAGGCTAGCAGTTATGCCCGCGCAAGTAGAAGAGAAGTCAATTGTACCAACAGTCATCGTTGGGGTTGGTGGCACTGGCATTGAAGTATTATCGCGGGTGCGGCGATTAGTCGAGGAAACCTACGGCAGTCTTAGGCAGTTTCCGGTCATTAGTTTCTTAGCCATCGATACCGATCGCGACTATAAGGTCAGTAATCCGCTGGCGGCAGGGTCACCCCTCAAGGATAACGAGAAACACTGGGCCAGCGTCAGTGGCAAAAACGTTCAGCAAATTATTCAAAACCTCGACAATTATCCATGGATTGGCTCATGGTTTCCCAAGGAGCTAGAGCGCAACATTACAGCCCTAGAGGCGGGGGCGGGTCAAATTCGCGCCTGTGGTCGGTTTGCCTTTTTTTGTAACTACCACGCCATTCAGCAAAAGTTTCAGGCGGCCAGCGATCGCATCAAGGGTCACGAAAGCCTGATGCAACAGCGCTATGGCCTGAAGGTGAACAACAGTAGCCTAAACGTGTTCGTGACCGGCTCCCTTTCCGGTGGCACCGGCAGTGGTATGCTCATTGATTTGGGCTATTGTGTGCGCCACTGGCTCAAAGGCCAAGCCAGCCCCTTGGTGACGGGGATTGTGCCCATGCCCAATGCGTTTGCGGGGATTAGTGTGGGCGATCGCGTCCTTGCCAATGGCTATGCGGCGCTGATGGAACTCAGCTACTTTGCCGACTACCGCACCGAGTACGTGGCCCAGTTTAGCAGCAGCCTTGGGGATGAAGTACGCTACACCTCGCCCCCCTTTGACTTCACCTACTTGGTAGGCACAAAAAACGGCGAGAGCGAGTTCAAACTCGACGAGATCCGCGAAATGATTGCCCAAAATATTTTTTTGGATCTCACCTCCGACTTTGCCCCCCACAAACGCTCGATTCGCGACAACATCAAAGCGGCATGGGCGGCTCAGGATGCGGGGGGACGCGGCTACCCGAAAAGCTTTATGGCCTTTGGCCTCTCAAGTGTTGAGATCCCCATTGCCCAAATTCGCGCCTCATTGACCTATCGTCTCTGCCAAGATTTTACGAACTGGTGGCTCAATGAGTCGGTGCAGTTGCCGCCGCAACTATTAGAGCTGACCCAAACGATGCTCAAACCCATGAACCTGCTCGAGATGGATCTGGTGCTTGCCTTGGCTGCCGCGGGCGATCGCCCCTATATGCAGGAAATTTCCCGCTGGGTCAACGATCTGCGCAACCAAATTAGCCGCGACAATCGCTTGGAATGTACCCAACAGGGGGTTGGCGGTATGATCGGCAGCGAAAAGGGCAAAATTCTCCAGTTTGTGCCTTGGCTCAGCGAAGAGGTCAATAACTATCGCGCCGCCCACCTGCGGGATCTCGGTCCGGATGAACGGCTGCACGGTGATTTTTTGCAGCGCATGTACGACAACCGCAATCAACTCATCCGGCAGGTGCGCCAGAGCCTCGAGGAGGAATTCTACCGCATTGTTGAAGATCGCAATCGCGGCCTCAAGTTTGCCACCGCCATCCTCGGGCAAATCCGGCAAATTTTTATGAATCAGGCCGAAAAATACTGCCGCGAACTCGAACAAACTTGGCAGCCCAACGAAATTAATCGCCAGCGCCAGTACGAGAATGCCCTTCAGGATATTGGTCACTACGCCAATCTCTTTGGCCTCTCTAAACAGGCCAAAATGGAGGAATTTTGCCAGCAGGCCCTCGAAGGGATTGAAGGGGCTTTCAGCGCCACAATTCAGCGCAAAGCCCGCACCCTTGCCCTTGAGGTCATGGCCAAGCTTGAGGAATGGCTGCAAGGGATGGAAGCCCGCCTCGCAAAGCTGAGTCAACGGTTGATGACTACCCGTGATGTCTTCAAAACCTTGGCCGACAGTCAAGCCGACAGCGCCGATGCCCTCCGCATTAACGGCATTAAACTCTACGATCGCCAAGAACTAAACGGCCTCTACCAGGACGTGATTGAGCGGTTTGCCGGTGCCAACACGGGGGTACAGTCTGCCTTTACCCTAGGCCTCAATCAAGTGTGTACCACAGCGGCGGCCACAATTTTGCAGGAGGCTAGCCCCCTGTGGAAAGAGACCCGCGCCGCCAATGAAGTCATGCGCCTGTTGGATTTAGCCCAACTGGCAGAAGTGCAAGAGAGCGACCTGCGGGAGATTATCCATGAAACGCTGCGCCGCACAATTCAAAATGCCCCCGAAGATAGCCGCCTCGTGCGGGATCTCACCGCCAGCGATCGCCTCTTTCAGTTTTACCGCAATGACGAAGGGGAAATTCTCAGTGCCCTCCGCCTCGCCTACCAAAAATCCAAGCCCCTGCTGTTGCTCTCCCAAGCGGTGATGAGTGGCCGTGATGCGGGCTTTACCCCCTCGGTGAATACCAATATTGCCATTGTTGGCGGTGAAAACACCAGCGACCTCACTGCGCAAAAGCTCATCCCACTGCTGAAGAACTTGGTCAAGCCCAGCGGCCAAAGTATTACCAGTGATGACATTAAGCCCTTAGGCGATCGCGAACGACACCGCATTGTCTTTGTCCAGGAAATGGGTGGATTCTCGTTGCGCTGCATTGAAGGGATGCCCGAACTGCGGCAGTCCTACCAAGATTGGCGTGGCCAAATGATTACCGCCAAGCGTGCCCGCCTACGGGGCGAAAATCGCGATTTGCCCATTCCGGTCCACCTGCAAAAAGAGCCACCGTTTTGGGATGTATTCCCGGAAAATCCCCAGATTCTTAAACTAGTGATTACGGCTCGCGCCTTGGGAGTGCTCAAACCCGCCCAAAACCGCGCCACCCGCGAAGCCACCATCCGCTACACGCGCCACACCGCTGTTGGTCTTGAGGATGTTGACATTGCCGCCAACTGGGAAGACGTGACCCAAGTGCTGGAAGTCCAGGCGTGCCGCCCCGATCTCGAAGAAATTCAGCGCCAAGTCACCGTGATCTTCACCGCCGCCGAAACCCCCAGCCAAAAGCAGGGACTCTACGAGCACCTGATTGCCTACCTCAAGCAGCGCGAGCAGGAACTGCAAAAGGCAGGCGGGCGCGACAGCCTTGAGTATAAGCGGGAGGCTGCCACCCTACAGGAGGTGATTCAGACCTATCAACTGGGAACGAGTGTCCCGAGCGAGCCGGTGACTACCCCACCCGCCCCAGCGCAGACCACGGCGGCTGGCCTAGAGCAACTTCAACAACTCATGGCCATGTACGAAAAGGGACTCCTCTCCGAGGCAGAATTTCAGGCCGCTAAACGCAAACTCCTAGGACTTTAGACCCACCCAGTTCCAATAAAAACAGCGGGCGGAAAGGCATTCATCTTAACCCGCCCCTGACGCTAAAAAAGTATCAGTGACCCCGTATCTAGGTATCGGCTAAGGGGTAAACGCTAATCCGCTGCCGCCGCTTGCCGTAGCGCTCAAAGGTGACAACCCCGGCACTAGTGGCAAACAGGGTATCATCGCTGCCCCGTCCCACATTCACGCCTGGATGGAATTTTGTGCCCCGCTGCCGCACAAGGATATGCCCTGCTTTGACCACTTCACCGCCAAACCGTTTGACCCCAAGGCGCTGCGCATTTGAGTCACGCCCGTTGCGGGTGCTGCCGGTTCCTTTCTTATGTGCCATGCTAACCTCCTAAACTGCTTTAGCTAAGGGCTTCCCCATTCAGGCGAATTTCGTTAATTAGGATGCGGGTCAATTCTTGGCGATGCCCTTGTTTTTTGCGCGTTTTTTTCTTGGGTTTCATCTTATAGACAATGACCTTGGGAGCGCGTCGGTGCTGTAGAACCGTACCGGAAACTGCTGCACCGCTAACGTAGGGCTGACCCACATGAACGCCCGCATCGGTTTTAACGAGCAAGACCTGTTCAATATCAATGGTGCTCTCCGGCTCAAGGCCTAGCCGTTCCACATCGTAAAAGCGCCCGGCTTCGACTCGCAGTTGCTTGCCGCCGGTTTCAATAATTGCGTATGCCATAGGGGATCTAATGTAACTCCTTGCCGTGCAGGTGCGGGTGTTGCGCCCTCTTAGTGAACCTGTTCCGTGCAAATTCAGCAATTTTACATCATAGATGGTTTAACAGCGCCTGTCAATTGCCCTAGCCTACCCACGGGACGCTGCTGGTGGATACGGCCTTGAGTTCAGCTAGGGCGGCGGCGGGAACCTCCTTGAACATCTCGGGGTAATGAAAGGTGATTAAGGTTCTGCCAAGAACAATGACATCTTCGTGGTGTAGCAGCGCGCTGTGCTGTAGGGGTAGGCTATTGAGGAGCGTGCCATTGCGGCTGTGGCAATCCGCGATGTAGTAAAGCGGTTGCTCAGCAAACAAAAAGCTATTGATCACGGCATGAACTCGTGAGACGTAGCGATCGCTCAGGCGAATACGGCAATCCTGTTGACGGCCAATGGTCCACTGGCGATCGGGGTTGAGGACAACTTCCCGTTTGGGTTGCCCGTACTCACGAATGGTCAGCCATGCCTTACGATAGGCGGGCGCTGCCATGGGGGTTCCCGCTCCATTGCCAAGAATGCTTAGATTACAAAGGTAGCACCATCCCCTTGGGCCGCCTGCCAACTGCGGGCATCAAAATACAAATCTTCAAGGGAAATGGTGTCTAGGGCTTCTTGAAGTTTTTGGTGCAGTCGCTGCCACAGACTGCGGGTCACCCAATCCGCTGCGGCATCCTCCGGTTGGGGGGATTTGAGGAACAGCGGCTCGGGGGATTCGCCCACTGCCGCCAAAATCTGTCGCAGGGAAATTGCGTGGGGCGGACGCGCCAGTTGATAGCCCCCATAGACTCCCCGCAGCGATCGCACCAACCCAGCCCGCCGCAGGTCAATCAAGAGTTTTTCCAGATAAGGAGCCGGAATATGCTGCCGCTCGGCAATCGCCCGTACCGATGCCGGACCGTACTGGGGTTGCAGACTCAGATCCAACAGGGCTTTAATACTGTAGTGGCCACGGGTGGTTAGGGTCACGCCGCCTGTCCCACCGTTGTAATGTAAAGAACGGCTTCAGCGGCGGGAATGCCCAAAAGCTCATTCACCTGATCGTCAAAAAAGCCACCAATCCCACTCACCCCCAGCCCTAACGCGGTCGCGGCCAAGTTCAGCCGTTGCCCCAAGTGGCCAGCATCCATGTGCAGGTAACGGTAGGCACGCTCCCCATAGCGGGCGATCGCCGCGGCTAGGTTAGCGGTATGAAAAATCACCACCGCCGCATCCCGTCCGAGATCCTGATTTAGGCAGAGGAAGTGTAGTTGTTCCTGAAAATTCTTAAAGCGAATCTGCCGCAGTTCGTGATTGGCCACAGCGTAATAGTAGCAGCCCTCTTCCAACCCCGTGACCCGCGTAACCGCCACAAAGGTTTGCACAAGGGATAAATCAAAGAAACTGGGAGCCTCATCTAGCCCTTGGTTGCGATAGTCCTCCGCGTGGTAGGTAAACGTCAGCAGCGCCGCCAATTGATCGAGGGTAATCCCGGCACCACTGTACTGGCGGGTGGAGCGGCGTTTGAGAATGGTCTGCTGCAGAGCAGCAAGGCCCGTGCCCCAGTTCAGAACCGTTTGGGGTAACGTGACCCGCAGACCAAAGGGGAAGTTGTACTTGTCTTCGGTCTCTAGGGAGGCACTGAGGTTAGGGACGCTGGTCTCTTCAACCTTCGAGACACCATAAATCACATCGGTGGTGGTCAGGGCACTACTGCGATGGCAGGCGGCAAGGAGTTCGCCGTCAGGGATTGAGCCGTAGTCGTAGCAGGTGGGGGAGGCTAACGCAGCAGGAAAGGTCGAGAGATTTTGCGCCACTTTGAGCAGATCGGCCAGTGCCGCCACGGCAAGTACCCCTTCTTGCGCTGGGTCAAGGTAGAGCAGATCGTTGATTTGCGGATCCACAAAGCCACCAATCAGGTGGGCGCGAAAGTCATTGATATTGGCCGCCAGTGCGACATTGCCCAGAACATGACCCGTATCCAAACAAATGCGGCGATAGGCACGATCGCCATAGCGCCAAGCCGAGCGATAGAAAATCGCCGTAGTGACGAGGGCAACGTCCGTGGCTTCCAAGGCGGGGTGCCAGAGGCAGGCCTCCTGCAGCGCCGACCACTTGTAACTTTGCCATACCTGCACAAGGGCATGATCCTTGACTTGGTAGTTGTAAATCCCCGCCGGGATCAGGCTATCGGTGCGGGTAATCAGATAAATTTCGACGGGGTATAGCCCCCCAGCGGAGGGGGCTGCCCGCATTAAAAAAGGGCGCTCGGGGTAGGGCACCACCGCCGTTGCACCGTAGGTACAGTAGAGCAGCCGCGAGAGCCGCTGCCAGTAGGCTTCTGCAGCCGTGTTAGCGCTCTCCAACAGGGGCTTGAGGGGAAACGTGTTGCCCAAGGGATAGGTTTTGAAGGGCTGGGGCTGGCGACTCCAGTCTAGCGCGCCCGAGTGCCGCGCTAAGGTCTCTGGGGCATACTTGGTGCGCTCGTGGTAGTGCTGTGCCAAGGATAATGACTCAAACCCCATCGCCATGACAGTGCCTCACCAAATTAAGAAATAAATTAAGAAATTATTAAGTAATGTGAATTTTGCCAATAACTCCCCCTACATTCAAAAAGACCTAAGTAGGAATACCTAGTTCTACGAAAATCTCTGCTTATATTGCTTATATATTATGGCGAAACTGAGTACTGAGGAGCTACTGGAAGCCTATGCCATGGGGGAGCGCGACTTTCGGGGCTTAGACTTGCGGGGGGTGAGTCTCTTTGACACCAATCTTTCGGACGCAGATTTTAGTGAGAGTAATTTAGAAAACGCCTATTTACCCTACTGCCAGCTTAATCGCATTGAGGCTACTGCTGTTAACCTGCGCCACAGTGAGCTAGGGGATGCCCAACTATACCAAGCCAATTTAGCGGCAGCGGATCTGCAGGGGGCGCGACTGGTGCGGGCAAATTTGCGCTCCGCCAACCTCGAGAAAGCCAACTTGGCGGGCGCCGATCTCCAGGGGGCGGATCTGCGCTATGCCAACCTACGGCAAGCCAATTTGCAGGGGGCTAATTTACGGCAGGCAAATCTTGAGCGCGCTGATTTAACCAACACTCAGGTACAGCGGTGTAGTTTCTTTCGGGCGACCGGAGTGGATCTAACGGCAGCGGTGTGTGACGAGACTACGATGTATCCTGATGGGCACTTTCACAGTTGAGGTGGGCGAACCACTGAGATAAGGGTGACGGGATTCAGGGGTTGAAGGCGATGCCCATGGCCTAGGGGAACGGAGCGGCTCAGTTGCAGGTGGAGCAGTTGGGGCTGCAACTGCTGCTGTTGGCACCACGCCAGCACTTGGCCTTGGCGCTCTAGGGTGGCGATCGCCATGACAATGCGGCCTTGGGGGGGCAGGCGGTGCCATGCCGCCTCTAAGTTGCTGGTCAGCAGTGCGCCACTACCACCCATAAATACGCGATCCGGATCCGGCAAGGGAGCCAGAGCCGTGGGCGCAACCCCTTGAATGGGTTCCAAATTAGCTAGGTCAAAGCGTTGGCGGTGCTGGCACAACAGTTGATAGCCCATGGCGGTTTTTTCAACGGCATAGACGCGGGCATGGGGGAGCAGACGGGCAATTTCGACCGCCACACTGCCGGTGCCAGCGCCAATATCCCAAACCACCCGCACCTGAGGTGTTAAGGCAAGTTCCGCTAAGGCGAGTACCCGAATCTCCCGCTTGGTCATCAGGCCGGGGCGATCTCCAAAGCTAAAAAATTGATTGTCGTCTAACCCAAAGCAGGGCAACTCTGCCTCAGGAATCTGCTGGGGTTGCCGCACCAGCACCACGAGGTTGAGCGGGTGAATCGGGGCAACGGGCGGTTGGTCCAAGTCCCAGGCCAAAATCTGCTCTTCGGGGCCGCCCAAGGCTTGACACACCCAAGCGTGGTAAGACACGGGCAGTTTTAGGGCTTGGTAGAGGGCACCAATAGCGGTCATATCGGTTGAGCTATCGGTATAAACGGCAATTTTGGCGGTGCCCTGTTGCAGTAGGGGAATTAATCCGGCTAAATCTCGCCCGTGGGCACTATAGATGACTGCATCCTGCCACGGTAGCTTGAGCCGACTAAAGGCTAACTGCACCGCCGTTAGATGGGGATGAAAGGTCAACTGCTCAGGGGGGAAGACCGTCAGTAGCCAGCGGCCAAGGCCGTAAAAGAGGGGGTCGCCACTGGTGAGAATCACAATTTGGGGGTGTGGTGTGGTGCGCAGGTGCGCTTGCACAGCGGCAAGACTCTCGTTAAATTGGCGCAGCACAAGGCGCGGGATGCCGCGATCGGGGACAAGGGCTAGATGGCGATCGCTCCCCACCAAAAGCGTTGCCCCCTCAATCAGTTTTTGGGTGGCCTCTCCTAGCCCTGCCATCCCGTCTAAGCCGATGCCCACCACATGGATGGGACTCATGATGGCGTTCCCTGCCATGCCAAATCCAAGAGTGCATTCACGATGGCCGCAGCAACTGCAGAGCCACCCTTGCGTCCGGCCACCCGAATTTGAGGCACCGACAGCTTGGCCAGCGCCGCCTTAGACTCAACCACATTCACAAACCCCACCGGCACACCAATGACCCCCGCAGGCACCCTCGGGCTGGTGGCAAGGCGATCGCACAAGGCAAGTAAAGCAGTTGGGGCATTGCCAATCACAAACAGGGCATCGGGCCACTCCTGCCATGCCACCCTCATCCCGGCTGCGGCGCGAGTTTGCCCGACGGCGGCAACCTCCCCATAGTCCAAGGCCGTAATCAGAGGGTTGGCAAACGTACCACTGACCATCGTTTGAATGCCCACCGTGACCATCCTAACATCCGTCACAATCGGCACCCCGGTCGCAAGAGCCTTTGTGATTTGGGTAATTGCCCCTTCAGAAACCTGTAGGAGTTCCTTAAATTCAAAGTCAGCCGTGCTGTGGATCATTCGCCGCAAAATGCTGTAGGTGGCTGGGTCAAGCCCATGGTCGCCAATTTCCTGATCAATAATGGCAAAACTCTCTTGGGTAATGGGATGAATCAGAGACACAGGACTTCTGCTAGGATAAGAAAGCTGTCTAAATGTAACAAGGAGAGATGGCCGAGTGGTCGAAGGCGCAGCACTGGAAATGCTGTGTGGGGCAACTCACCGAGGGTTCGAATCCCTCTCTCTCCGTTTTTCGTTCAATCGACCAACCTTTCCACCGCCGAATGGTCCCATTGCCACATCGCCAGCGATCGCAGCGGTTATAATCATAGGATATTCTGCCCCCTACGCGGTCTTGAGCACATATGCCTTTTGAAATTAATCACGGTCTGGGTCGCTTCAACTCCAAACGTGATTTACATGCTGCCCTAGGAATCCCTTTATCGGCAAAACCGGGGGATATTCGTAAGCGCTACCTCAAAATTGCCAAGGCGCTGCACCCCGACAGCCGGGATGAAGAATCGGGCAAAAAGCTCGCTAGCGACTTACTGTCTAAGTTTGTCAACCCCGCTTACGAAGTTCTTTCCCAAGAAAAAGAGCGGGAAGAGTATCAAGTCATTCTCCGTTTACTCGAAAAGCAGTTGGTGGCAGCCAATATGGTGCCTGAGCCAACATTCCCGATGGCGCAGACCCTTTTTAATGCGGCCAATGTTGAGGAAACCTATCAACAGGCTCTAGAGGAGCTAGCGAAGCAACAGTACAGTGATCTGGCCAATGCCCTTAAGGTAAGTGAGCAAATTAGTGAACTCAACCTTATCTATATCTGGCGCTTAGCAGGGGGGAAAGCCACGGCACCTGTTAGTCCACCCCCTGCGCCTGCCCCAAAAACAACCGACGACACCCAAGTGCGTCCCGCCGTTGAGCCGGTGGCGGCGGCCCCCCAACCCAGCAGAACAGAGCAATACACTGAGCAATACTATCGCCGCGCTGAGGAGCTTCTGAATAAAGGGGTCTATCTCGAGGCCATTAAAGAGCTTAAAGATGCCCTAAAAATTGATCCCCGTAGCGCCCGCTGTAACGCCCTCTTAGGCAAGGTGTATTTGCAGCAGGGACAAAACAGTATGGCCAAGGTGTATTTTAACCAAGCCCTTAAGCTGGACCCCCAAGAAATTACTGCCATTCAGGGCATGGAGACCCTTGCCAAAAGGGAACGGGCGCAGCAAAGAAACACGCAACCGCCGCAAAAAGACGCGCCCGCGAAAAAGGGTGGTTTATTTGGTCTTTTTGGGAAAAAGTAGCCTGTTATGGTCTATCAACCGGCCTGTGGTGCCCGTGATATTTTGCCCTTGGATGTTGCGCGTCAGCGCTGGCTAGAGCAGCGTCTTGAGCGGGTGTTTCAAAGTTGGAGTTACCAAGAAATTATTACGCCGACGATTGAAACCTTGGCTACCCTCACCGCTGGCGGTGCCGTGAATGTTGAAACCGTGATTCAGGTGCACTCGGGCAGTGATGAACGCTTAGGCCTGCGTCCCGAATTAACGGCATCGATCGCGCGGGCGGCGGTGACCCGCATGGCAGGGATGCAGTTACCCCAGCGGTTGTACTACAAAACAAATGTGTTTCGGCGCTTGGCGGCAGGGGGTTCCTCGGCGGGGGATCTAGGCAGTCAGCAGGAATTTTTTCAGGCGGGGGTTGAGCTATTAGGTGCCACTGGCCTGGCTGCGGATGCGGAAATTCTTTGGTTGGTGCAGGATTGTCTGAGTGCGCTTGGGGTAGAGACGGCTTACCTACTGGTTGGTGATGCTCAGTTGACCCAGTTACTGTTGGCAGACTTTCCGGCGGAGTTACAACCAACGGTACGTCAGTGCTTGGCGAGTTTAGATCGCGTTAGTTTACAGCAGTTGCCCGCCCCTTGGGCAGAGCGTGCCTATCAATTGTTTGATCTGCGGGGAACCCTTGAGGAGGTGGCGGCGGAATTGGCGACTTGGGGTGCCTCCTCAGCAGTGAATCGGCGCTTTCAGGAGTTGCGGCAACTATTGGCTCTGGTGGGCGATCGCCTCACCGTCACCCTAGACCTCAGCTTAATTCAGTCCTTTAACTACTATACGGGGATTGTTTTTGAAGTGTTAATTGCCACGGCAACGGAGCTGCGCCTAGTGGCTCAAGGGGGACGCTATGACCGCCTGCTAAGGGTATATCACCCGGATGGTACGGATCTGGCGGGCATTGGTTTTGTCTTTAACGTTGAGGAGTTGCTCCAAGCGATCGCCCCTCCCCCTCCGTCGCTACTGGCGGCGCGCACCCAGTGGCTGGTGGTTCCCCTCAAGGCAACTGCCTTAGGAGCTGCTTTGCACCATGCTCAAACCCTGCGTCTGGATGGCTCAACCCGAGTCGAACTTGCCCTGTTGGACCTTTCACCAGAGCAGGTGCGTGCCTATGCCCGCGATCGCAACATTCCCTATATTGCGTGGATTGATGGCGATGCCCCACCCCAGATTGAATCATTGATGGATCCGCTAGCCCTGACCCAAGGTCGCGAAACCACGACTAGCCTACCATCACCCTAGACTTGCCTGAATTTGAGCATATCAATCTTCAAGAACCGGTGGGTTGGCGGTGGGGGCAGGAATCAGGAAGGCCACCATCCAGCCAAGGACAAATCCGGCAATATTGCGCAGCACAGGTAGCCATTCGTGGGTGCGCACCAGAACCGGCCCCAACCCAAAGGCAAAAAAGAGCATCCCCCACAGGGGCGAAAAGAGCAGCACCCATTTCCAAGCAATGATTTGACCTGTTTGCCGTGGCCGCGCCACAAACCCCAGAATCAGGCCGCCAAAGATCGAGGTGGCCAAGGTGAGTACCCACTGCTCGGTGGGCAGTCCCGGCACGGCACGACAGCCCCCTTGGGCTAAGCAGGTTTCAATGGCGGCAAGGGACTGTAAAATAGCTTGATCTTCGCCGTTGTCCCGCACAAAGTATTGGTTGCCAAAGCGGGTTTGCAGTTCTACCCAGAAGGTGCGCTGTAAAACCCGATAGGCGGTGTCCCCCACATTGAAATTCAGGATGTTGCCGCCGCGGGAGTCGGCTACTAGCAAGATGCTGCGGTCGTCAAGCTGCCAAAAATCCTTTACCGCTAAGCCGGGGGTGCGATCGTACTGGGTGAGCACCCGCAATTTCCAGCCGGTTTGCGCTTCAAAGTCTGCTAGCTCAGTATCAAGCCGCTCTTTTTGTACCGGCGTTAAGATGCCGGCTAAGTCCACAACATTTGTGGTCTGATCGGGCAATAGCTCGGGGTTATTAAAGCTATGGGCGGGCGCGATCGCCCCCAGCCAGCAGACACTGGTCAACACTAATACCACGGTCAACTGCCGCAGCCACGTAAGAGATCGCCAAAACATCGTAATAAAAGTTTACAAAAAGAGCCGGTTTTTTAATTATCTTAAGGGTATGCTGCAAAACATTGCAATCCGGTGGCGCAGAATTCTCAGAAATCTGGGATTTTTGTTACACCCACCGCTAACTTCTGGTTTGGCCTGCTATACTGCAAGTCTTATGCTTGTGTCCTTTGCCCTTGACAGTTGACCACCCGTAATATACCCCTATGACAATGCGCTACTCTCCTCAACTACTCCAGTATCTTGAACGCGATCTGGCGTTGCCGCCGGAAAGTATTGCCATGGCATTGCGGCAGTGGCAACAGCAGCAAGGTTCTTTACCTATTATTCTGTGGCAGTACGGCCTGATTAGCCTCGAGCAACTGGACAGTTTATTTGAGTGGCTAGACAAAACCCGCAGCGATCGCCCCTGCGAATCCTAGAGGGATAGGCGCACAAACCACACCGTTGGATCATCGCTGGCCAGAAATTCAAAATTTAACTTACGGCAGATGCGAATCATCCCCTCGTTATCCCTGAGGACGTAGGCATGGAGTGCCTCAAGTCCCTCATCGCGGCCAATTTGCACAAGGCGCTGCATCAGTTCGGTGCCGAGGCCACGCCGCTGCCATGGATCACTAATGAGCATTGAAAACTCGGCGCTGTTGCCAAAATGGTCTTTACTGAGCCGCCCTGCCCCAACAATTTCTGACCCTGAAGCCCCTTGATGCTCAACCACTAAGGCCATTTCGCGGTCATAGTCAACAAAGCAAATGCGCACGAGGCGATCGTGGGCGACCCGCTGGGAGAGCTTCATGAGATGAAAATAGCGCAGATAGACGCTCTGCTCGGAAACGGTGGCATGGTACTGCCGCATCAGCGGTTCATCCTCGGGACGAATCGGGCGAATGAGCACCGGGGTGCCATCCCGTAACTGCCACCGGCTTACGTACTGGCTGGGGTAAGGCCGGATGGCGGGCTTGGTAATACTGGCTTCACTGCGGTGGAGAACAATCCGGGCATCTAGGGCAACCACCCGCTCAGGCGGAGCCACCAGCAGCGGATTGATGTCAATTTCCTGAATCCACGGCTGCTCCACCACCAGGAGGCTAAAGCGCACCAGCAACTCTTCTAGGATCGCCCCATTCACCGGCGGCCAGCCGCGCACCCCCGCAAAGGCGCGGGCAATTTTGGTCTGTTGGATAAGCCGCCGCGCCAAGGTGGTATTCAGGGGCGGCAGGGCAATAGCAGTATCGTCGAGCACTTCCACCAGTTGTCCACCCGTACCAAAGAGGATCACCGGCCCAAACTGGGCATCAGTGGAGCAGCCTAAAATTAACTCAAAGCCTTTCCAAGGAATCATCGGCTGCACCGTGACCCCAGCAAAGTGCTCAGCACCCACCCCCTTGGCCACATTGTCTTGGATGGTACGGTAGGCCGTCTCAACGGCAGCGGCATCCGGCAGGTTGAGGGCCACCCCACCCACATCCGTTTTATGGGTAATCGTCGGTGAGTAAAGCTTGAGGACTACAGGATAGCCAAGGCTGTTGGCTGCCGCCACTGCCGCCTCAGCCGTTGTGGCAATGCGGGTTTCGACAATGGGAATGCCGTAGGCGGCCAGCACGGATTTGGCCTCCCACTCGTTGAGCAGCGTGCGTCCCTCTTGGCGCAGTTGGTTAAATAGCTGGCTCACCGCCTCGCGATCGGGGTGCTGAGTGCCCAAGGTACGGGGCAGGGAAGGGGTTTCGTACAGGGCTTGGAGATGATCGCTGTAGCGCCACATGTAGCTAAAAATACGGGCGGCGGTATCGGCATAGGCATAGGTGGGGATTCCCGCTTGGTTCAGGAGCATCTCCCCCGCTTTCACGGTTTGGCCCCCCATCCAACTGGCGAGGATGGGTTTAGCGCCACTGACCCGCTGTTGGACGTAGTGAGCCAAATCTTGGGCGATCGCCACCGGATCCGTCATCGCTTGGGGCGTGAGCACCACTAACAAGCCATCGCTATTGGCATCGGTTTCACAGTGCTGCAACGCCTTCAGGTAGCGCTCGGGGGTGGCATCCCCTAAAATATCCACCGGGTTACCATGGCTCCAGGCCGCTGGCAACACCTGATTTAACACCGTCATGGTTTCGGGGGATAACTGGCTCAACTGCCCGCCCGCGCGGATCAGCGCATCCGTTGCCAACACCCCCGGGCCGCCCGCATTGGTCAGAATCGTGAGGCGTGGCCCTTTGGGACGGGACTGTTTATCGAGAACCTCTGCCATATCAAATAAGTCGGCAATGGTCTCGACCCGCAAGACACCACAGCGCTCAAGGGCAGCATCAAACACGGCATCGGACCCCATGAGCGCCCCCGTATGGGAGGCAGCCGCCTGAGCGGCAGCAGCCGTGCGACCCGCCTTAATCACAATGATGGGTTTGACGTAGGCCACTTCCCGCGCCGCCGAGAGAAACGAGCGGGCATCCCCCAACGACTCCATATAGATCACAATGCAGCGGGTTTGGGGGTCATCGCCAAGGTAATAGATCAGATCCCCCCAGCCCACATCCAGCATGGTTCCGATGGAAATAAAGGCACTAAAGCCAACATTTTCCTGGAGGCTCCAGTCCAAAATGGAGGTACACAGGGCACCACTTTGGCTAATAAACCCCACATGGCCACTGCGAGCCATCGTGGCAGCAAAGGTGGCATTTAAGCCGGTGGGTGGGCACATCACCCCTAGACAATTGGGACCAATCAGGCGCATCCGGGCGTGCCGCGCAATGTTGAGGATCTCCTCCTCTAGCGCCAAACCCGCAGGCCCCACTTCCCGAAAGCCCGCCGAAATAATAATTGCCCCTTTTACCCCTGCTGCGGCACACTCTTGCATAATGGCCGGCACGGTTGCGGCGGGGGTGGCAATCACGGCCAAATCAATGGGTTCAGCAATCTGGCCAAGGGTGGGGTAGGCCTTAATCCCCAAAACGGAGGAACGGCGGGGGTTCACCGGAAAGACAGTGCCACCAAAGGGAGACTGAATGAGATTCCACAGGAGGGTGCGCCCAACACTGCCCTCTTTTTCGCTAGCGCCGACCACCGCCACACTGCGGGGGGCAAAGAGGGGGCGGAGGGGCTGATGACCGGCGCGCAGAATATCGTAGGCATGGGACATGGCCATAGTAGTGCCCTCATCAATGGTGGTTGACTCGGATGACGTACCCCCTAGTTCCACTCTAGCGATTGGGCTATGGCCGACCCGCAATTTGTCCAAGTGTCTTAAGGTCTAGTTAGCAGGGGTGTCTGCCCCTTTGCGCTCCAGTTGGTTGAGCAGCGATAGCACCCGATTGCCCCGCTCAATGGAGCGGTCTTCAATGAACACCACCTCTGGAGTCCGCCGCAGGCGAATGCGCTGCCCCAGTTCGTGGCGGACAAAGCCAGAGGCGGCCTTCAAACCCGCCATCGTGGATCGCCGCCCCTCGTCGGTACTATAAATACTGACAAAAATTTTAGCGTGTTGCAGGTCGCCGGACACCTCCACATCAGTGACGCTCACCATGCCAATACCCACCCGTTCATCACGGATCTCAGACATCAAAAGCTGGCTGACTTCTCGCTTAATCAGTTCCGCCACCCGTGCGACCCGCCGCTCCGTTGCCATGGCTGGCCTCCTTTCTGTTTTGTGCAGACGCTCTTTCCTGTTCCATCTTATCGTTTCTCGTTCAGTGCCCGAAAACCAAGAGCGGCCTTAGCAGGGGCGATCGCCTTGGCCGTAACGATTAAGGGTGGCAAAGGAGAAACTGCGGGGATCCATGCGTTCGCCGGAGCGATCCACGGCGGCATGGGTGGTAATGCGCTCAGCAGGGATGCCCGTTTGGGCAATTAACCAAGCGAGGGCTTGGTACTGCGCGGCGGTGTAGCCTTGGTGCTGCGGTCGATTGTGGCGGCCTTGGGGGGGTGTCTCGAGGGAAAAATGGAGGGCAAAGTTATTCACCGAGGGGGCAAGGCGGGGGTTGGTCTGAACGGTTTCGCTGCCAAAGGTTGAATTCCCGGCACCGTAAGCGCGCTTTGACCAGGGCACCAGATGCAAAATCCAGCCGTTTAGGGTAATCAGTTCGTGGTAACTGGCTTGGTCTTGGTCGCGGGGGTGGGGGGTCTGGAAAAAGTTAAGGGTGGACTGCGCCGAGGCGACCGTTTCGTGCAGGACAATCATCGGTTCCTGTTTCAGGACTTGGCCGCGGATATCGGTACGGTAGCGATCGCCAAAGTTGGTGGGATGGGCAGGGACGCTGTACCACGGGGGCGCACTGGCGCACTGTTGATGCTGTTGGCGCACCCGGGCAAATAACTGCTGGTAGGTTGCACCATCACTGGGTTGCAGGGGTAAGGTGGCCGTACTTGGGGCTGACGGCGGGTTAGCCGTTGAGTCGGGTTCGGTTTCAAAGCGCGGATCATCGATGGCGATCGCCCCGGCTAAGTCAAGGGGTGGCTCCCCCTTGGGCATTGACCCAAACATGACCCCCCACAGCGCCAAGATGACGACAGCGGCAAGGGCAAGGGAAATCGTAAAGCGCAACCATTCTGAGGGACGCAGCATAGTCAGAAGGAAAGCAATTTGGCACAATACAATCAAACCCTAAGGGAATTACTGGGGATCAGCAAGTCAATGATTATTGTTCTCAAGCCGGGCACGCCGAGTGATGAAATTGAGCGGGTGAGTGCGGAAATGCGGACATGGGGCTTAAGCCCTGAACGCATTGTCGGCAAACACAAGGTGGTCATTGGTCTGGTGGGGGAAACCGCAGAACTGGATCCCCTCCAGATTCAAGAAATTAGCCCGTGGATTGAGCACGTGCTACGGGTCGAGCAACCCTTTAAGCGTGCCAGTCGCGAGTATCGCCACGGTGAACCCAGTGAAGTGGTGGTGCCCACCCCCAACGGTGCGGTCACGTTTGGCGAAGGGCATGAGGTGGTGGTGGTGGCGGGGCCGTGCTCGGTGGAAAACGAGGCAATGATTATTGAAACGGCTCAGCGGGTGAAAGCCGCCGGTGCCAAATTTTTGCGGGGGGGAGCCTACAAACCCCGCACCTCCCCCTATGCCTTTCAGGGGCACGGGGAAAGCGCCCTTGATCTGCTGACCGCCGCCAAAGCTACCACGGGCTTAGGGATTATCACCGAAGTAATGGATGCCGCCGACCTTGAGAAAATTGCCGAAGTGGCGGATGTGCTGCAAATTGGTGCCCGCAATATGCAAAACTTTGCCCTGCTCAAACGGGTGGGGGCACAGGCCAAACCCGTACTGCTGAAGCGAGGGATGTCTGCCACCATTGATGAGTGGCTGATGGCGGCGGAGTACATCTTGGCGGCGGGGAACCCCAACGTCATCCTCTGCGAGCGCGGCATTCGCACCTTTGACCGCGAATATACCCGCAATACCTTAGATTTATCCGTCATTCCGGTACTGCGCAAGCTCACTCACCTCCCGATCATGATTGATCCCAGCCATGGCACCGGTTGGGCCGAGTTTGTGCCCGCCATGGCCAAGGCTGCTGTCGCCGCGGGTACCGATGCCCTCATGATTGAAGTGCATCCCAACCCCGCTAAGGCGCTCTCCGATGGTGCCCAGTCCCTCACACCGGATCAGTTTGATGCGCTGATGCAGGCGCTGCAACGCCCTTTAGTCTCCCTTGGCCGCTAGAACCCCTATGGGCTATGCCATTGAAAATAAGTTGGTGATTGGCGTGGCCTCCAGCGCCCTCTTTGATCTCACCGAGTCCGATGCCGTCTTTCGCAATGAGGGGGAGGAAACCTACCGTCTGTTTCAGCGGCAAAAGAAGCACGAGGTCCTCCCCCGGGGGGTGGCCTTTCCCTTTATTCGCCGTTTCCTAAACCTGAATCGCGCCTATCCAGAGCAAGAGCCGGTGGAGGTAATCCTGCTCTCCAAAAATGATCCTGACACGGGGCAGCGGGTGTTTCATTCCATCCAGCACTACGGCCTGAATATTACCCGCGCCGCTTTTTTAGGGGGGAAGTCTCCTCATCCTTATATTCCGGCCTTTAATGTGTCGCTATTTCTGTCCGCCAATGCCGAGGATGTGTACCAGGCGATCGCGGCAGGCTATCCCGCGGGCATTGTGATTCCCTCCGGTGCAACAGATGCAACAGATAATGAGGCGGACGCAGAGCTACGGATTGCCTTTGACTTTGATGGGGTCATTGCCGATGACGAGGCGGAAACGGTGTTTCGTGATGGCGATCTAGAGCAATTCCATGCCCACGAAATTCAGCATGCCACCGTGCCCCACAATCCCGGACCGTTAAGTGATCTGTTTAAGAAACTGGCGGCGTTTCAAAAACTAGAGATGGCGCGGGAGCAACAGGATGCCACCTACGATCGCCTGCTACGGATTGCCATTGTTACGGCTCGCAATATCTTGGCCAGTGAGCGGGTGGTCACTACCCTGAATAGTTGGGGGGTCACGCCCGATGAAACCTTCTTTTTGGGGGGCATTGAGAAGGTGCGTGTTCTCAGGCAGTTAAGACCCCATATTTTCTTTGATGATCAACTGACTCACATTGAATCGGCGGCCGGGGATATTCCCTCGGTACACGTGCCCTTTGGCGTGCGCAATTAGGGACACACTTGGCGATTGCCCATGCGCACACTATCTACATCCATTTTGCGATCGCCCCGATCCAGTTCGCCGCTGACAATAATCCTCGTGCCCGCCTTCAGCTCCCCATTGCGCAGCGTGGGTTTGCAGGCATCGGGCAAATCCAATTTATAGGATTGATTATTGGCCTCAAGCATCACCTCGTCATCCTCGAGAATACTGGTAATTTTGCCCGTCAGCGTGGTGCGCACGTCATCATCAGCGTGGCTCGGGATCGCCCCCGCGACTACACTGCCTGCCACCAAAACCAGCAACACCACCGAACGCAACGGCATGGCAAAATTCTCCAGTCATAAAATTCTCTTTGTTCTTTGACTAGCGATCCTGTACGGTGGTTCCCTGCCGCTGCACGGCCAACACCTCCACCCGCGCCTGCACCCCCAATGTTGCCCAAGTGTCCTTCAGACGAGTGGCAATGGCTGCTGCATTTACCGGATCCCCTAGAGCCAGCAACGTAGGCCCTGCGCCGCTAATCACGAGGCCATAGGCACCTGCCCCCAAAGCCGCCTGATACAGGTCTTCATACCCCTTGATCAGGTGCTGGCGGTAGGGTTGGTGCAGCCGATCCTGTAGGGCAAGCTGTAGCCACTCCCGCTGTCCCGTTTCTAGGCCTCGCAGCAGTGTCCCCAGGTGACTGATGTTAAAGATGGCATCGGCATAGCTACAGGTGGTCGGTAAAACCTGCCGTGCTGTCTCGGTGGCCAATTCAAAGTCGGGAATGGCCACAATGGGTACCACATCGGCATCCCAAGGAACCTCTAGCCAATGCCACTCCCCGGCGGAGTCCCCTTGAACCGCTAGGCGACACCCCCCCAAGAGTGCTGGCACCACGTTATCGGGATGTCCTTCGAGGGCGATCGCCAGCCGCAGAACCTCCGCATGGCTGAGGGGGAACCCCGCCAGGCGATTAGCACCCACCAAACCGCCAATAATTGCGGTGGCTGAACTGCCTAAGCCCCGCGCCAAGGGCACCCCTAACCCAATTTCTAAATAGACCGGCGGTGCTTCACGGCCTAGGTGCTCGTAAAGACGGCAATAGGCGCGATAGGCCAAGTTCTCAGGGCTGCTGGCCACTCCTGCCGCCTCAGCGCCATGGACCACGACATAGGGGCGATCGCTGGCGGAAAAGGTAAACGTATTAGTTAAGGTTAAAGCGGCACCCAAACAGTCAAAGCCGGGGCCTAAATTGGCCGTTGTTGCTGGCACGGTTACAACAGTTACCACGGTGATCCCTCGCAGAAAAATGAAAGACGGCTTCGGGTCTAGGCAGTGCCAAAGGCGCGATCGCCCGCATCCCCTAACCCCGGCACAATAAAGCCCCGTTCATCAAGACCTTCATCAATGGTGGCCGCATAGATCTGTACCGCGGGAAAATGGGCACTCAGTTTTTGCAGCGCTGGCGGTGCCGTTACCACGGAAATAATCCGCACCAGCGCCGGATCTACCCCCCGCTCCGTCAGTTCCACCATCGCCGTCATAATCGAGCCGCCGGTAGCCAGCATTGGCTCGCTAATCAGCACCCGGGTGTCTGGCTCAAACCGCTCCGGAAACTTATTCAGGTAACAGGAAGGAGCAAGGGTGTGCTCATCGCGGACAATCCCTAGATGATAGGTCGTGGCGGTGGGCAAAACCCCTTGGGCACCCTCTAACAGCGCTAGCCCTGCCCGCAAGATTGGCACAATTACCACGGGTATATTGGGGTTCACCACCACTGCCGCCGTAGCCGCCAAGGGCGTTTCTACCGTCGTTTCCACGGTTGGCAACCAGTCGCGCACCGCTTCGTAGGCCAGCCAGCGCCCCAATTCCGTCATCGCCACCCGAAAGAGGGAGCTAGGGGTATTCACATCCCGCGCCACCGTTAACCAGTGCTTGATTAGGGGATGGGGCGGCACATAAATGCGCAACTGTACGGTCACAATCAGACTCCAAAGCGGCCAAAACCGACGCTAAAACGTTCCTCTATTGTCGGATATTGTCGGACGAAACGGTTCCCCTTGCGCCGCCTAAAGCCGACCAAAGCGGCGGTGCCGTTGCTGAAAGTTCCGTAGCGCCTCGTGGAAGGCTTCGCGGTTAAAATCGGGCCAGAGGGTGTCGGTCACATAAATTTCAGCGTAGGCCACCTGCCACAGCAAAAAGTTGCTCACGCGCATTTCCCCACTGGTGCGAATCAGCAAATCTGGATCCGGCAACCCGCCCGTGTAAAGGTGCCGCTCAAAGAGGACTTCGTCAATGTCCGCCGGATCCAACAGCCCCGCTTTCACCTGCGCCGCCAAGGAACGGCAGGCTTGGATAATTTCCCGCCGCCCCCCATAGTTTGTGGCCACGACGAACTTAATTTTTTGGTTGTGGGCGGTGGCCGCCATTGCTCGCTCAATTTCTTCCTGTAGCGAGGAAGGCAAGCACGTTAAATCGCCCACAAAGTGAATTTGTACCCCTTCGGCCACCATTTCCGCCAGTTCCCGCCGCAGCACCCGCTCAAACAGGGTCATTAAAAAATCCACTTCCGGCAGGGGGCGACCCCAGTTTTCCGTTGAAAAGGCGTAGGCTGTTAACGCCTCGATCCCCCAGTCTTTGCAGCAGCGCAGTAACTCTTTGAGGGTATCAACACCCCGCTGGTGTCCCATAATCCGGGGCAAGTGTCGCTGTTGTGCCCAGCGCCCATTGCCATCCATAATCACGGCCACATGACGTGGTAGGCGATCGGGATCCAGATCCGGCGGTAGGGTTATCAGGGAATGGGGCTGTAGGGTCATGGGTACATCCAATAGGCAGCAATTAGCGACGAGGCCAAACCGTTTTCCAGAATTTTACGCTGCGGTGACGCTGACTTGGTTTAGAAGTTCCCGCCGTTTCTTCCTGCACGTACTGCCGCAGCAACTCCCCTAGTTTACTGCTTGTCAGAGGACGCTGAAGTTCCCCCTTAAAGGCGAGGGAAATGGAGCCAGTTTCTTCGGAAACCACCACACACACACAGTGGCTAATCCGCTCCGTAATCCCTAGGGCGGCGCGGTGACGGGTGCCCAACTGCCAGGGGCCGGTGCGCTCTGAAAGGGGCAAAATTAGCTTGGCGGCCAGCACTTCATTGCCGCGTACCCAAATCGCGCCATCGTGCAGGGGCGAATTTACCTGAAAGATCGAGGTAATCAGTTCGGGCGAGAGGCGTGCCTGGAGGGGAATCCCCGCATGGGTAAAGTCTTGGGGGTTTAACTGGGTGTGGGTTTCTAGAAGAATGAGTGCCCCTGTGCGATCCTGTGAAAGCTCCTTGACGGCTGTCACAATCAAATCCACCGCATCGTTGGTCAGGGTTGACTCCACCCGAGGCTGGCCAAAAAATTGGCCGCGTCCCAACTGCTCCAAAAAAATCCGAATTTCAGACTGGAGGATGACGGCTAAGGCAACCGCAGAGCCGACAACCAAGTTATTGAGCACAAAGGTGAGGAAGCTTAATTCGATGGCACGGCTTAAAGAGGCAGCAAAAATAAGGAAGATAAAGCCGCGTACCATCCACAGTGTCCGCCGCTCGGCAATCACCCGCAGAATGGCGTAGGTTAACACCAACACCAGCAGCACATCCACTAGCATTTTGATGCGGGCTTGGGTTTCGGAGGAAACCAGTGGCCATGGTAGGGTTCCAAGGAGGCCAAGGGCGAAGGCACTCATCCAACTACTCTCGTCCTCCTAGGGGCTATGGCTGCTCAACCGCAGCGGCAGTACATCGTGGGCGGTCAAATCGGCGTAGGTTTCCCGTTGCAAAATCAGGTTTGCGTCACCGTCACACACCAGTACGGCGGCGGGCCGTGGCAGGCGGTTATAGTTCGAGGCCATGCTGTAGTTGTAGGCACCGGTGCTGGCCACCACAAGAACATCGTTGGCCTGTAGGGGGGGTAAGGTAACCTCCGGTAGCAAAATGTCGCCGGACTCGCAGTGCTTACCAGCAATGCGTACTGTTTCGGTGGCGGCAGTGGTCATGCGATTGGCACACAGGGCTGTGTACTGCGCTTGGTAGGTAATGGGGCGCGGGTTATCGGACATGCCACCATCCACGGCAACGTAGGTGCGCAGGTCGGGAATGGTTTTGCGACTGCCCACGGTGTAGGCCGTTACGGCTGCCGGTCCAACAATGGATCGACCGGGTTCACACAGGAGTTTGGGCAGGGCTAGGTTACGACGGGCACAGGCATCACTCAGGTGATGGCTAATGGTTTTGACCCAAGTGGCGATCGCCGGTGGCGTGTCGGACTCGATATAGCGAATGCCCAGCCCCCCCCCCACATTCAACTCTCGCATCGGCAGTAGCGCCTCGCGTGCGGCCTGCAACCAATCCACGAGCACGGTACACAGGTCAATGTGGGGTTGCTGCTCAAAAATCTGGGAGCCAATGTGGGCGTGGATCCCCACCCAGTCCAATTCGGGGTGCGCTTGGGCAAACTGGAGTAGATCAGGAAATTGCTGGGGATCAAAGCCGAATTTACTGTCAAGATGACCGGTGCGGATGTATTCGTGGGTGTGGCACTCGATGCCCGGAGTCAGGCGCAGCATAATCCGCGGTGGCATGGCCAGATCGTGCTCTTGGGCGTAGGCGGCTAAGCGATCGAGTTCCAGCCAGTTGTCGGCCACAATCGTGCAGTTGACCTCAAGGGCGTAGAGGAGTTCTTGCGGAGATTTATTGTTACCGTGAAAATAAATGTTCGCGGCGGGTACACCAGCCCCCAACGCGGTGTAGAGTTCGCCGCCGGAGGCCACATCAATCCCTAGCCCTTCACTGTGAGCCAAGGCACAGGTGGCCAAGCAGTTCCATGCCTTTGAGGCGTAGAGGACGAGGCTTTCGCCAGCGTAGCTCTGTTGCAGCGTGTCCGCGTACTGACGGCAGGCGGTACGGAAGGTGACCTCGTCGAGGATGTAAAGGGGGGAGCCAAATTGGGCGACCAGTTCGACAACATCACAGCCGCCAATGACAAGGTGCCCACGGGAATTGGTTACAGCGGTTAGGGGCAAAATTTGCTGATTGGATGCAAGGGTGGCAACGGCTGAAGTCATGGGTGAGTATTGAGAGATATTTAAGGATGGGGTTTGGCAACCCATCTCAATTCTAGGGGGGATTTGGGCGATCGCTCACCCGAAACGTGGCCGCCCCAGAAAAATTCAGCGCCATTTTCTACTTAGACGATCTATAGATGCTATAGATGATCTATTTTGATGGTGGGCTAGCCAAATTCAGGAAAAAGGGTGGCGTGCCCCCCTCGCCATTGATCACCAGCACCTCCGGCACTTGGGCACCCCCCTCCCGCCAGGCCTCAATGGCCTCCTTTTGCAGCACCAGTTGCCCGCCCGCCGCTTTTAGGGTTTCTGCCAACAGGCGCTGGGCTTCCGCTTTCCCTTGGGCACGGTTAATTTCGGCCTGAGCCTGCTGTGCCGCCTCCTGAGCCACATAGACCGCTCGCTGTGCCCGCTGCTCGGCAATTTGTTTGTCTTCGACGGCTTTGGAAAATTCATCCGAAAAATCTAGATTCACCACACTGGTATCTAGGACAATGATGTTGTATTTGGCAAGGCGATCGCCCAAGGCGGTATCAAAATCCTCCTTTAGTTCATTGCGCTTAGTAATGGCCTCTTCGGCGGTGCGTCGAGCCGCAGCAATTTTGAAGGCCTCTTGGGTTTGGGGAGCAATAATTTTGGCAACAATATTTTCCAGCGTCCCTTGGATACGGCGTACCTCCACAATGGCCAAGGGATCAAGCCGAAAGTTAATGGCAAAACTGGCCGTAATATCTTGCAGGTCCTTGGTGGCACTTTCGGCGGGAACTTCAAACTTTTGCACCGTGACATCGTAAATATCCACCGTTGAAATGAAGGGCGGTTTCCAGTGCAAGCCCTCTAGGAGGGGGCCATCCTGTGCTTTGCCAAGAATGCTAAGTACCCCTGCTTGGCCGGGATTGATAACAACCACGGCATTGAGCAGGAAAAAGAAAATAACCCCAGCCAAAATCAGGATAGCAGAGCTTAAACGGGAGTTCAGCAGTTGATTCATATCACGTTTTGACACTCAGCAAATATAACTTAGATAAAGCAATGGCTGCTTGGGTATGAGCCTCTTAATGATGGGCATCGGAGCTAACGCGGTACATCAAATACGTACTAATAGCAATAATTAAAATCGACGCTGCCAAAAATAATAAATCAAGGGGAGTTTGCACATTAAAGGAAATAAGCTGCTTAAAAAAGGTGACCACCAACGCCATCACAATTGTTTTTAGAAGCTTATCCTTAAGTTTATCTAAACTTTGGGACTGCATCAGGGAAATATCTGTGTTGGTATCGCGGGATAGCCCGGCATCAATTTTGGAAATAAAGAGTTCATAAATACCAAGGGCAAATAGCAATAAGATAATGCCAATCAAGTACAGGTCAATTCCGGTAATAATGAAGCCTAAGGTTTTAACATAAATGGTAGAGTCACCATAATTGCGAAACTGAATGCCCAAACCTTGCAGAATTTCATGACTACCCAGAATAAATAGGGCAAAGGTACTCAGCAGACTGAAAATTACCGGAATAATGACAAAAATCCGAAAATACCAGAGAAAAGGCTCAACCATTCTCTCTAGTTGCGATACTCGGCGCATGGGCCAGCCCCTACAATGATAGAGCCATCTTACCAGAGTTCGTATGAGCCGCAGTTACGAAATATTGCACGCTTCCCTAGGCCGCTAATTGAGCCAACAACTGCTCCCCCATGGCTTGACAGCCCACAAGGGTACAGCCCTCGGTCATCAGATCCCCCGTGCGGTAGCCCTGCGCTAGGACGGCGAGGGTAGCCTCTTCAATTGCCGTGGCCGCAGCGGCTTGATTGAGGCCATAGCGCAGCATCATGGCGGCACTCAGCACCATGGCAAGGGGGTTCGCTTTGTCTTGGCCGGCAATATCGGGCGCGGATCCATGCACCGGTTCAAACAGACCCGGACCACTGGCCCCAAGGCTGGCGGAGGGCAGCATCCCAATACTGCCGGTGAGCATGGCGGCAATATCCGAGAGAATATCGCCAAAGAGGTTACCGGTGACGATGGTGTCAAACTGTTTGGGGGCGCGCACCAGTTGCATGGCGGCATTATCAACGTAGAGGTGCGTCAGTTCCACATCGGGGTACTCGGCACTCAGGGCGGTGAGGCGATCGCGCCACAACTGCGAGACCTCCAGCACGTTGGCCTTATCCACAGAGCAGAGCTTGCGCCCCCGCTTGCGGGCGGTTTCAAAGGCAACGCGGCCAATGCGATCCACTTCTGTGGCGGTATAGGCCATGGTATTCACACCGCGGGCTTCTCCAGCTTCCGTTGTAAAAATGCCGCGCGGCTGGCCAAAATAAATGCCCCCCGTTAGCTCCCGCACCACCATGAGATCAACCCCGGCCACAACCTCAGGCTTTAGGGAGGAGGCGTGAATCAGTTGGGGCAAAATTTTCGCCGGACGTAAGTTGGCAAACAGCCCTAAGCCAGCGCGCAACCCCAGTAGTCCGGTTTCCGGCCGCAACGGGCGGGGCAGGGTATCCCACTGGGTGCCGCCAATGGCCGCTAGGAGTACGGCATCACTTTGGCGACAGCACTCGAGGGTGGCCGCTGGCAACGGCTCCCCCACCGCATCAATGGCACAGCCCCCGATGAGGGCGGGTACAAATTCAAACGCGAGGTCAAAACGCGGCGCGATTGCCCGGAGTACGTTGAGGGCAACCTCCATAATTTCGGGGCCAATGCCATCTCCGGCCAGCACAGCAATTCGATATCCAGTGGTCATTCACATCTAAAGCGCAGCAGTCTTCTACTTTATCCCATCTTGTCACCTCTGTCGGCAGCCCTTGCCACTGTTGCTCAAGATACGCTATACTGGCAAAGATTAGATGCCGCGGGGTAGAGCAGTCTGGTAGCTCGTCGGGCTCATAACCCGAAGGTCCATGGTTCAAATCCATGCCCCGCCATTGTTAGGCTAGCGCTCAGCCGCCAGTGTGGTTTCTGAAAGACGGCCATCTTCCATATGGATGAGGCGATCGGCAACATCCAGAATCCGGTTGTCGTGGGTAACAATCAAAATCGTGCAGCCCTGTTCTTGGGCTAAGCTGCGCATAATTTCGACCACATCCCGACCGGATTTTTTATCCAGGGCAGCGGTTGGTTCGTCCGCAAGGACAATTTTGGGATGGGCAACCAGGGCACGGGCGATCGCCACCCGTTGTTTTTGCCCCCCCGAAAGCTGGTGGGGATAGTAGTCGAGATGATCTTGGAGGCCAACGGCACAGAGCATGGCATCCACCCGCTCGTGTACCTCTTTGGGAGAAAGGTGCGGTTGCAGATCCATGGCCATTTGCACATTTTGACGTGCCGTTAGGGCATGGAGCAAATTGTGCCCCTGAAAGATATAGCCTGTTTGCCGCCGAATTTGAATTTGCTGCTCGGTGGTCGAGTGGCGTAGTTCCTGCCCCAGCACTTGTAAGCTTCCCTCTTGGGCCGAGCGCAGCGCCCCAATCAGCGTGAGCAGGGTTGTTTTACCGGAGCCAGACGGTCCGGTCATGATCACAATTTCACCTGCATCAATACGGCAGGTCAGATCAAAGAGTACCTGTTTGCGCAGATGCCCTTGGCCAAAATAGTGGTTGAGTCCTTGGATGTGGATGACTGGCTCCATGGCGGTCTCCTAGAAAATATCCGCCGGATCTGCTGCCTGTACCCGCCGCATGGCGATCGCCCCCGAGAGGGTACACATCAGCACCGTTAAGGTAAACACGAGGGTTGCCCGCTCGACGGTCATCCAGACCGGCAACGAGGTGGCATTGGCAATGACGGTATATAACCCAAAGGAGACAACAAAGCCGGGTAAATAGCCCAAGCAAGAGAGAATCAACGACTCCTGCATCACCACGCCATAGAAAAAGACATCGCGGTAGCCCATGGCTTTGAGGGTGGCATACTCCGCCAAGTGATCGGTTACATCGGTGTAGAGAATTTGATAGACAATGACCGAGCCAACAATAAACCCCATCAAGGCACCGAGGGAAAAAATAAAGCCAATGGAGGTACTGTTCTCCCAATAGCTGCGCTCAAACTCGGCAAAGTCTTCGCGGGTCATCACCAGTACGTCGTCCCCCAAAGTGGCTCCCATGCGCCGCGCCAGTGCTTTGGCATCAACACCGGGCTTAATCCGCACCAACCCCACATCAATGAGGCCGGGATTGCGCTCAGGGAACATCCGTAAAAAGTTCAGATCACTGGTGAGCAAGTTACCATCAGCGCCAAAGTTTGCCCCCATGGTAAAGAGGCCGGCCACCTGAATGCGCCGTCCTGAGACCTCGGTAATGACGGGTTCGCCACTGCGGTACAGTTCTGGAATGGGGCCAAATTCCGCCCGCGACTGGGCATCAAAGAGGACATGATCTGAGAGCTTCAGGGCATTTTGCCAGCCGGGGGTATCCGACACCTGCAGCGCCATGGCCATTGGATCCACGCCAATGACCATCAGTTGACGGGTGCTTTTATCGATGGGGTTGCGCCAAAGACCAAAACTGAGGTACAGGGGTGAAATGGACTCCACCCCCTCAAACCCGGCCGCCTGAAAGAGCCGTCGCCGCGGAAAGCTCTTCATGGCAATTAGGGCGGTGGACTGGGGGCTAATGAGGACAATATCGGTGTTGAGGCTTTCATGGAAACGCACCGCGGCTTTGAACAGGGCATCGCGAAAGCCAAACTGCATCAGCATGAGCACGACGGCAAAGGCAATACCGGCGATCGCCACCAACAGTCGAATGCGCTCACGAATGAGTTGTAACCACGCTAAGGGGATGGCAAAAATCATGGCGGTGCCTCAGGAACGCGGGTCAATGGCAACTTCCACCTGCATATTGGTTAAACCTGCCACGGGGGCACTGTTCTCGAGGCGAATACGCACCTCGACCACCCGCACATCCGTATCCGCCGCCGGATCGGTGCCGGTGAGATCATTCTTGGCCACCAACAACCCGACACGGGTGACCTCCCCGGCAATGGGTTCTGGTAAGGCACGGCTGCGAATGTCGGCTCGCTGCCCCACCCGCACCCGCGGCACATCGGTTTCGTACACCTCCGCCACCACGTACATTTGATCGGTGTTGCCTAGCTCTAAAATGCCCTTGTCGTTAATGTTTTCACCCGCCCGGGTATGCACCCGCAGTACCGTGCCATTCCGCGGTGCTCGAATGGTGGCGCGCTCAAGGCGAGCTTCTGCAAGTTCTAAGTTGCGTTCTGCCGAAAGCAGTTGCACTTGGGTTTGCACCCGTCCTAGGTTGGCTTGGGCCGCTTCCACCTGGGCGGTGGCGGTGGCCAGTTCTGTGCGCCGCTCCTGCTGTAAGCGCACAAGGTTAGCCTGGGCATTGCGCAGTTCTTCTTGGAGGGTGCGAACACGGATGGTGCGATCGTCGAGATCCTGCTGTGAGACGGCACCATCGGCATAAAGCTGCTTAAACCGCTGGTATTCGCGATCGGCGGTCTCCAGTTCCGCTTGAATCCGTTGGAGGGTGGCCTGCTGCGCCTGAATTTCTGCTAGCTTGGGTTCGTTGGCGCGTTCCCGCCGCGCCTGCGCCTCGCCAATTTCGGCAGTGGCTAAGCGGGTTTCGGCCTCAAAGCGCAGCCGTGCCTCCTGTAGTTGAGTCGCCGCCAGATCCCGTTCCGCTTTCCGCTCGGGATAGGTGTCTAAATAGGCCAGCACTTGCCCAGCAACGACGCGATCGCCCTCCTGGACAAGAAGCTGCCCGAGACGTTCCGTCATCGTGGGGGCACTCACGGCAATGACCTCCCCTTCCGGTTCCAAACGCCCCAACGCGGTAATGCGATCGCTGACGGGGTTGAGCAACGCCGCCGAGTTGGCCTCCTCGTCCGCCGCCCGCTGGAACTGCTGCCAATAACTGACGCTTACGCCAATACTCACCAAGCCTAGGGCGATCGCCCCAGCAATAAGCCACGGACGACCAACTTGGAATGGAAACGGCTGTCCCATGGGACGACCCTCAACGGATGGGGTGAAAAACAATGACGGACGTTATTCAATCTTAATACAGCCGCCCGCCATTGTTAAGGAATAATAAGTTGAGCCGTGAGTGCCGCTTATCCCGAGCAGCTATTCATCGTCTTCATCGTCGTCGTCGTCCTCCTCCTCATCAGAATCAGAATACTCATCCCCATGGGAATACTCATCATCGAGGTCAGCGCCAATCAGTTCCTGCGCCGCGTCCTCCTCATCTAGGCGATAGCCCGACAGGGAACGACTCGATCGCGAACCGGTAAATTGCTGAACAACGTGGGAGGCGGTTTCATCGTCAATTAAGACATCTTCGCTCAAGTCGGTGCTGTGGTCCACCACCGGTTCCCGTTCCGGCTCTGGCACAATCACGTGGGTACGACCGGAGCGGTCTTCGGTCTCCTCAACCTCCTCCTCTTCGCTGGCCGTGTCTTCATAGCTATTGAAGCCGGTGCCCGCAGGAATTAAGCGACCAATAATCACGTTTTCCTTGAGGCCGCGCAGCCAGTCAGATTTACCCTCAATGGCGGCTTCCGTCAGCACCCGCGTTGTTTCTTGGAAACTGGCGGCGGAAATAAAGCTATCGGTATTGAGGGAGGCCTTGGTAATGCCCAGCAGCATTGGTGTGTACTGGGCGGGCGCACCACCGGTCAGTGCCATGGGTTCGTTGGCCTGCTCCGCTTGACGCAGGCTCATCATTTCACCGGAAATGAGCACCGTGTCGCCCGCATCGTCAATCCGCACCTTCGAGGTCATTTGCCGCACCACCACTTCAATGTGTTTGTCGGAAATTTCAATCCCTTGGGTGAGGTACACCGACTGCACTTCGTTGACCAAGAAGGCTTGTACTTTTTCCAGACTAATTTGGGCGGCTTTTAATAGCCCCTCCGGTTTGTAGTACTCAAAGTAAATCGAAAGAATATCGTGGGGATCCACAGGGCCATCGGTGAGGGGATCCCCCACATCCACCTTTTGGCCATCTCCGACAATGGGATTTTGCCCCGGCAGCATGGTGTACTCTTGGATCGTCCCATCCTCTTCGATGACTTTCAGATCAATGGAGTCATCGCTGTTGTAGGTCACTTGACAGGTGCCCGGACGGGTTGCCAAGATACACTTTTCTTTGGGGTGGCGAGCTTCGAGTAGCTCTTCAATCCGCGGTAACCCTTGGATAATGTCGCCGGTTTTGGTGCGCTCAAACACCAACAGCGCCAAGTTATCGCCCCGCTGTACCAGATCCCCGTCTTCAATTTGCAAAACGGCTCCCGGAGACACGAGGTAGGGTCGCGCCAAGCGCAGGATGACGTGATCTGCCGCCACTTCCATCACAGCGGCTGTTTCGGGAGACTCGATGCCGGGGGCAATGTCATCCCCCGGGCGTAGTAAATCGCCGACCTTGACGGTGGGGGGGGTGCCGTGGGTATCAATGCGCAGGCGATCGCTATCGGTAATCACCAGAATTCGCCGCACCGATTCACCGCTGCGGAGAATCCCCTGCACTTGACCCGCCTGCTTGGCATTAATGGCGGTACGGGCAATCACCGCTCCGGGGCCAATATGATCCCCATCCTTCACCAACAGGGAGGTGAGGGTGCTGCCTTGGGTTTGATCCGCGGCCACATCGCGGCGAATCACCAAGGATTCTAAGATGACCAGTTGCAGCCGCTGCGCTTCGGTGTCAGACTCATCCGCCACAATTTCAATATCCGCCGCCAGTTGGGGCGCTTCAGTGCCAATTTCAAGCACCAGTTGGGTACGCAGCAGATCCACCCCATCCACCGACTTCACCCGTTCATCGTGCTTGTAGGGCAAACGCTGCACCGCCCGCAAACGAATCGACTGACCGGAGGCATCGCTGGAGTCTTGGCTGGGCACCGAGGGTTCATCGGGAACGCTAAACTCCTGCACCGGTCGCAGCAGTACCGCTGGCCCTTCCGGGCTATCCTCTAGGTAATCCACTTGGCACAGGGTCTCGGCGGTTAACCCGGGCAGAATTTCTGTGCCGGGATGGGCAAGGCTACCGTGTTTTTGGCGTGCCGCTTCTGGATCATCCACCAAGTGGAGTTCGCCGGGCTTGATGATAATTTCCCGCAGGATGTCATTTTTTTGAACCACCTCCACTACGCCGCTGTTTTGACAGAAGATGTCTTTGACCACCTCTGTGCCCGCTTCAACGTACTGGCTGTCTTCCACCAGCAGCAGCGAAATATCCTTGTTGACTTCGTGGGTTTCCTCGGGCACCCACAACAGCGTCCCGCCCTTGAGGACCTCATAGCCCTGTTTGGCTTTACCTTTTTTGGCCACTTCAATGTCGGCGTACTTGAGGATGCCGCCGGTGGCGGTGTGGTAGCGATCGTCAATGAGTTCCGCCACCACTTGACCGTTGGCCACTTTGGTGCCCGGGGCCGCCTTGAGGGAAAACCGCTGACCTGCCGCCGTTTCAATAATGTAGTGTTCGCGGCCCTGCTGCGTTTCCTTGAGCACTTTGGCTTTGTCTAGCATCACCGAAGCGGTAATAATTTCTACTTCGCGGCCACTCTTACTTTCTTGCTGCTCCGGCAGACGCACTACGCCACCGTGCTCCGTTTTCACGGTGGTTTCGGCCAACACCGTCCCCGCTTCAATAAAGTCACCATTTTGAACGACGGGTTCTGCCCCCGGGGGTAGGTTATACACTTCACCCGAGAGCACCCAAATCAAGCCGCCTTTGGGAGCAACACGAGTGGTCGTGCCTTGGCGATCGCGCTTTTCTTCCGCCTCAAGGTTGACAAACCGCACTTGCCCCGCCAAGTCGGAGGCCACGTCTTTGGTGACTTTCTCGGTGGACTTGCGCACACTGCGGGAGGTTTGAGCCACTTCCGCCAAGAGTTGACCCGCTTCAACGGCCTCCCCATCGGTGACCAGCAGAATCGAGCCTTGGGAAAGATCAAACTCTTGACTTTTCTGACCAGATTTCACACTCAGCGTCCCAGAGGTCTCCACCAGGAAAGCATCCTCACCATGCCGCGTTCGGAAGGGGCGCACCCGCAATTTCTTGCCGTACTCCACCGTGCCAGCAAAGGGGGCGCGCTCTTGGCGGGCCACTTCACCGGTAAACACCCCACCGGTGTGGAAGGTACGCATGGTTAGCTGCGTACCCGGCTCACCGATCGATTGAGCGGCAATGATGCCCACCGCCTCTCCCATATCCACCAGTTGGGCATGGGCAAGGCTCCAACCGTAGCACAGCCGACACACGGAGCCGGTAGCTTCGCAGGTGAGGGGCGATCGCACCACCACCTCCTCAATACCCGCATTCACAATTACCTTGGCCAGTTCAGCCGAAATCGGTTGATTTTTGGCCACCAAGCGATCGCCCGTCTGGGGATGATAGACATCATTGAGGGCAACTCGCCCCAGCAGGCGATCCTCCAAAGCAAGAACCTTGTCCCCCACCGTCATACTGCGCAGAGCAATGCCGCGCTCCGTTTCGCAATCCTCTTCGCGGATAATCACATCCTGCGAGACATCCACCAGCCGCCGCGTCAGATACCCAGAGTCCGCCGTGCGCAGCGCCGTATCCACCAACCCCTTACGGGCACCGTAGGAGGAAATAATGTACTCGGTAACCGTTAACCCCTCACGGAAGTTTGTCTTAATCGGCAAGTCAATGATTTCCCCTTGGGGATTGGCCATTAGCCCCCGCATCCCCACCAACTGCCGCACTTGGGACAAATTCCCCCGCGCCCCCGAAAAGGCCATCATATAGACCGAGTTCAGCACATCGGTACTGCGGAAGTGGCGCACCACCTCATTTTTGAGTTCTTCGTTGGTGGTATTCCATGTGTCAATCACTTTTTGGAAGCGCTCCACCTCGGTAATTTCACCGCGGGAGTAGCGATCCTGGGCAATTTTAATTTCCTTTTCAGCGGCCTGGAGTAACTCCTGCTTTTTCGGCGGCACCAGCAGGTCATCCACGCTAATGGAGACCCCCGCCCGGGTGGCATAGCGAAAACCCAGATCCTTGACCTTGTCGGCCATTTCCGCCGTGCGGGCAGTGCCAAACTGGCTAAAAGACCACGAAATTAAGTTCCGCAACCCTTTTTTATCGATGATGCGGTTAAAGAAAACTGGCGTCGTCTCAGTCATGGTGATGGGGTCTCCCAAATTAACTGGCTAAGGCTTCTTGGATCGTTTGGTTATAAATAATGCGACCCGGGGTAGTGCGGATGTACTGGGAAATGAGTTGGCCGTTGGCATCTTCGCGCCGCCGCTGCAGGCGGTACTCCAGCAACCGTGAGCCATCCTCGTAGGTGGTTACCGTTGGCTCGCTGGTGTCGCCATCCTCCACCGGACCGTCATAGCGCACCCAGACGAAGGCGTGTAGGGGTAACGTGCCCTGCTCATAGGCCATGACCACGTCTTGGAAGTTGGCATAGTAGCGATCGCCGTAGTCCGGCAGCTTCGGATTCTCCGCCGTCAGGTAATAGCACCCCAAGACCATATCTTGGCTGGGGGTGATAATGGGTTTGCCCGTCGCCGGGGACAAAATATTATTCGAGGCCAGCATCAGCATCCGTGCCTCCGCCTGCGCCTCAATTGAGAGGGGCACGTGAACCGCCATTTGGTCACCGTCAAAGTCAGCGTTAAAGGCCGGGCACACTAAAGGATGCAGTTGAATGGCACGCCCCTCCACCAGAATGGGTTCAAAGGCCTGAATGCCCAAGCGGTGTAGGGTTGGCGCGCGGTTGAGTAGCACCGGATGCCCGTCAATCACCTCTTCAAGCACATCCCAAATAACCGGATCGTTGCGCTGAATCATCCGCTTCGCCGCCTTAATGTTGTTAACAATCTGCTGGCGGATAAGGCGGTGAATGACAAAGGGCTGGAATAACTCAATGGCCATCTCGCGGGGCAAGCCGCACTGGTGCATTTTTAGGTTTGGCCCCACCACAATCACCGAGCGACCGGAGTAGTCCACCCGCTTACCGAGGAGGTTTTGGCGGAAGCGCCCCTGCTTGCCCTCAATAATATCGGAGAGGGACTTCAGAGGACGGTTATTGGCCCCCACCACCGTGCGACCCCGCCGACCATTGTCAATGAGGGCATCCACCGCTTCCTGTAGCATCCGCTTTTCATTGCGGACAATAATTTCCGGTGCCAGAATCTCCTGTAGGCGCGCAAGGCGATTATTGCGGTTAATGACACGGCGGTAGAGATCGTTGAGGTCAGAGGTGGCAAAGCGCCCCCCATCCAACTGCACCATTGGCCGCAAGTCCGGCGGAATAACCGGAATCACCGTGAGTACCATCCACTCCGGCTTCGCGCCTGTGCCAATGAAGTTATCGATCACCCGCAGGCGTTTAATGAGCTTAGACCGGCGTTGACCGCGGCAATTGAGGATCTCTTCCCGCAACTGTTCCGCCTCCTGGGCAAGGTCAAGGTCCTGCAGCAGCCGCTGAATGGCCTCAGCGCCAATCCCCACCTCAATATCTTCGAGTTCCGAATCTTCGCTGTAGATTTGCTCTTCGATGTCCTGCCACTGGTCTTCGCTCAGGAGTTGCTTGTAGGTCAAATCGGGGTGATTGCCGGGGTTGAGCACCACATAGGAGTTGAAATAAACAATTTGCTCCACATCCCGCAGCGGAATATCAAGGAGAATGGCCATGTAGCTGGGAATCCCCTTGAGGTACCACACATGGGTGACGGGCGCAGCCAGCTTAATGTAGCCCATGCGATGCCGTCGCACCCGCGATTCGGTGACCTCCACGCCGCAGCGTTCGCAGACAATACCGCGGTGGCGCACCCGCTTGTACTTACCGCAGTGACACTCCCAATCCTTGGCAGGACCAAAAATGCGCTCACAAAAGAGACCATCCATTTCCGGCTTGAGGGTGCGGTAGTTGATGGTTTCTGGCTTGGTGACCTCACCCACCACTTGCCCGTTGGGTAAGGTGCGCTCGCCCCACTGGATAATCCGTTCGGGGGAGGCAAGGGACACCTTTACATAGTCAAAGCGTTGCTCGATTCTGGGCATAAACTCACGAATCCTCTGGCAGTAAATAGGTTCAACGGCGAGGGAATGGCTCCGCCAACGGAGCGGTTAATCTAGGGAGTGGCGACACTGTCTTTTTCGTCAAAATCATCCCCCTGCAGGGACTCAAATTCGATGGTGGGGCGCACAGGGGTACGCCGCGATGCGACATCCACCATGAGATCCACTTCCGGATCCTCACTGATCGTGCCGTCTTCTTTGGGGGGAATCGACTTGCGCACAGAAATATCCAAACATAGGGACTGGAGTTCGCGCATCAGCACCTTAAAGGATTCGGGGGTGCCGGGGCGCGGAATGGATTGCCCTTTGACAATAGCGTTGAGGGCTTCGTTGCGTCCCTGCATATCGTCGGACTTGACGGTGAGCAACTCCTGCAGGATGTAGGCCGCCCCGTAGGCCTCCAGTGCCCAGACTTCCATTTCGCCAAAGCGCTGTCCCCCCTGCTGAGCCTTACCGCCAAGGGGTTGTTGGGTAACGAGGGAGTAAGGGCCGGTGGAGCGGGCGTGAATTTTGTCATCCACAAGGTGCACCAGCTTCAGCATATAGGCCATACCCACGGTGACGGGGCGATCAAAGGGTTCACCGGTGCGACCATCATAGACGACCATTTTGCCGGGGTTATCCGGGTTAAAGACCCAGTCTTGACCGCTTTTTTCCTTCGCTTCCTGTAGCTTGGCATGGACGGTTTCGCGGGACTTTTCGGTGCCGTGCATTTCGTCAAAGGGGGTAATCTTAAAGCGCCGCCCTAAGCATTCACCGGCCCAGCCCAGCAAGCACTCATAGACTTGACCCACGTTCATGCGTGAGGGCACCCCCAAGGGGTTCAGGACAATATCCACGGGGCGGCCATCCGGCAAGAAGGGCATATCTTCTACCGGTAGAATGCGGGAAATAATCCCCTTGTTACCGTGGCGACCGGCCATTTTGTCACCGACTTGGATCTTGCGTTTTTGAGCCACATAGACCCGCACGACCATGTTAGCTCCGGGCGGCAGTTCGTCCCCCTGCTCGCGGGTGAAGACGCGCACATCAACGACGCGACCTTTTTCACCGTTGGGTACCCGCAAGGAGTTGTCGCGCACATCCCGCGCCTTTTCGCCAAAGATGGCTCGCAGCAGTTTTTCTTCCGGTGGCTGATCCGACTCGCCTTTAGGAGTGACTTTACCCACCAGAATATCCCCCGCTTCGACAAAGGCACCCACACGGATAATGCCGTTCTCGTCCAGTTGCCGCAGGGCATCCTCGGAGACGTTGGGCACTTCGCGGGTAATTTCCTCGGGGCCGAGCTTGGTTTGGCGTGCCTCAATTTCGTACTTTTCAACGTGAATGGAGGTATAGACGTCCTCCTGCACCAGTCGCTCGCTAATCAGGATCGCGTCTTCGTAGTTGTAGCCTTCCCAAGGCATGTAGGCCACCAGAATGTTTTGGCCAAGGGCAAGCTCGCCCCCCTCGGTGGCCGAACCATCGGCAATGACTTGTCCGGCACGGACGCGATCGCCCATGAAAACAATGGACCGCTGATTTAAGCAGGTGTCTTGGTTCGAGCGTTGATATTTTTGTAAGGTGTAGGTCATTTCAGACCCACTATCCGTCTTGACGCAAATCCGGTTGGCATCCACGTAGGTGACCACCCCATCGGTTTGACTGAGGATCACCATGCCGGAGTCGCGAGCCGCCTGCGCCTCTAGGCCAGTGCCCACTAAGGGACGGTGCGATCGCAACAGGGGCACCGCCTGCCGCTGCATGTTGGAGCCCATCAGCGCCCGGTTCGCGTCATCGTGCTCTAGGAAGGGAATGAGGGAGGTGGCCACCGAAATAATTTGCACCGGCGAAACCGCCACATAATCCACCTGATCCGGCGTGGTGGTGGTAAAGTCTTGGCGATAGCGCACCGGCACCACCTCCCCAAGGATATAACCGTTTTCATCGGTGGGAACATCCCCAGGGGCAACCCGCTTGTCGTCCTCTTCGTCCGCCGTCATGTAAATGGGGGGCTGATCCTTAAGAACCCGTCCATCCTTGACGGGGTAGAAGGGGGTCTCAATAAAGCCGTACTCATTCACGCGGGCATGGGTTGCCAATGAACCAATGAGTCCAGCGTTGGGGCCTTCCGGCGTTTCAATCGGGCAGATACGACCGTAGTGACTCGGGTGAATATCCCGTACCGCAAACCCTGCGCGCTCCCGCGTTAGCCCCCCCGGTCCCAGGGCGCTTAAGCGGCGCTTGTGGGTCAACTCCGCTAACGGATTGGTTTGATCCATGAACTGCGAGAGTTGACTGGAGCCAAAGAATTCCTTAATGGCGGCCACAAGGGGCTTGGGGTTCACCAAGGAGGCGGGGGTAAGCGAGTCGGTATCGGAAACCGTCATCCGCTCCCGGATAATCCGCTCGAGGCGGTTAAGACCAACCCGCACTTGGTTCTGGAGCAGTTCCCCCACCGAGCGCACCCGGCGGTTGCCGAGGTGGTCAATGTCATCAATGGTGCCGAGGTCAAACTCTAAGTTAATCAGGTAATCAATGGCGGCCAAAATATCCTCAGGGGTAAGAATCCGCACCGAGTCGGGGATATTCAGTTGCAGCTTGCGATTGAGCTTGTAGCGCCCTACCCGCCCCAAGTCGTAGCGCTTCGGGTCAAAGAAGCGGGATTCGAGTAACTGCTGGCCGCCGGACACCGTGGGGGGTTCACCCGGGCGCAGTTTTTTGTACAACTCAATGAGGGCATCTTCTTCGGTGAATTTGCCCTCTTTTTCGACGGTTTTTTGGTAGTACTCGGGGTGGCGCAGGCGCTCGGTAATTTCGCTGTCGCTGAGACCCAAGGCTTTGAGCAGGACGTGGGCCGATAGCTTACGGGTTTTATCAATGCGCACCCATAGCAGGTCATTTTTGTCGGTCTCGAATTTGAGCCATGCACCGCGGTTGGGAATGAGGCTGGCATTGTAGGTGCGGCGACCGTTTTTGTCCGTGTCGGACTTGTAATAGACCCCCGGGCTGCGGACAATTTGGTTGACGATGACCCGCTCGGCTCCGTTGATAATAAAAGTACCGCGATCCGTCATCAGGGGGAGATCGCCAATAAATACGTCCTGGTCAATGATGTTGCCGTTTTCTTTGTTAATGAGCCGCGTCGGCACGTACATTTGCATCGAGTAGGTGGCATCCCGACGTTTGGCTTCATCCACTTCGTACTTGGGCTGCTTTAGTTTGTAGTCTTTCGCCAAGAAGTGCAGTTCAATTTTGCCCGTATAATCGGTAATGGGTGAGAAACTCTCTAGCTCTTCAATGAGTCCTTCTTCGAGAAACCATCGGAAGCTGGCCCGCTGAATCTCGACAAGGTCTGGCAAGGTAAAAGCGGGTGGCGTGTAAGTCTGGTTACTAGCCATGTATATCCTCTAGAGGGTATCGCTAAAATGCGGATCTTGTATCCTAGGACAGGGGTGTCAACATTGTCAAATAAACAGCAAAAAGCCTCCATGCCGCTAGAGTGCCGCTGGAGAATTGGGAAAGATGCCTAAGGGACGACCAGAGGTGTTGACACGTGTCACTACTGCGCTGACAAGCCGCTCACCTTGCTAGCGTAGCACAAAAGACATGCCAGTGTGTCCTTTGCCGTTTGCCGATGGGACACAGCAGAGGATTGATTCTACTATAGGGATCTGATTGTGGGGATTCCCCGACTTGCGTATGATGGATAGTACCGTTTGCTTTTTTGACACTTTTGACACTTTGGAGGCATCTCAACGTGGCTGGAACGACAGGAGAACGACCATTTTCCGACATTATTACTAGCGTTCGCTATTGGGTGATTCACAGTATCACGATTCCGGCACTGTTTATTGCTGGCTGGTTGTTTGTGAGCACTGGCTTGGCCTACGATGTCTTTGGCACGCCGCGGCCCGATAGCTACTTTGCCCAGGAACAGCAGGCGATTCCCCTCGTAACCGATCGCTTTGAAGGCAAACAACAGGTTGAGACGTTTTTACAACAGGTAAAGTAGGACTGCTATGACGAGTAACACACCAAACCAAGAACCCCTTTCTTACCCTATCTTTACGGTCCGCTGGTTGGCCGTTCACACCTTAGCCGTGCCTACCATTTTCTTCTTGGGGGCGATCGCGGCCATGCAATTCATTCAACGTTAACGTCAGGTGCTGTTATGGAACCGAATCCCAATCGTCAACCGGTTGAACTGAACCGCACATCCCTCTACCTAGGGCTGTTGCTGATCTTTGTCTTGGCGCTACTATTTTCTAGCTATTTCTTTAACTAATTGAGCGTTATCATCACTTATTTGCTTAGGAGGATCTCAGAATGTCTGAAGGTGGACGCATTCCCCTGTGGGTCGTTGCCACGGTAGCGGGAATGGGGGTTATTGTGATTGTGGGGCTATTTTTCTATGGTGCCTACGCTGGGCTTGGCTCCTCGCTTTAGGACTACGGCTCTTGGCGGGTACGCAATTGCAGCCACGTCAGCGCAAGGGTAAGCATCAGTAGCACCGTTGCGGCGGCGGCGGCATAGCCAACGTCAAACAAGCCAAACGCCTGTTGGTAAATATAAAACACCAGCAGGTTTGTTGTATTTAGGGGGCCACCACCGGTGACCACATAGACTTGCTCAAAGCTGCGCAGGGTAAAAATGGTCGTGGTGACAAAAACAAGAATCAGGGTGGGTTGCAGCCCGGGCAGTGTAATGTAGCGAAACTGTTGCCAAGGGTTGGCACCATCGAGTAGGGCCGCGTCGTAGCGATCGCCCGGAATGGTTTGCAGCCCCGCCAAAAAGACCACTAGGTTAAAGCCCAGTTGCTTCCAACTGCTCAGGAGAATCAGCACCGGCATGGCCCAGGTCGGGTCGCTCAGCCACGCGATCGGGGCAACCCCCAGCAGCGCCAGCAAATGATTTAGTGGCCCATCCACTTGAAACAACCAGCGAAAACCCAAACCCGCCGCCACAATAGAGGTCACACTGGGCAAAAAGTAGGCCGTGCGCAGCAGCGTGCGACCGATCACCACCTGATTGAGCCCCACCGCCAAAACCAGCGGTATGGCAATGGTGGGCACGACGGTTGCGGCGGTGAAGTAGAGGGTGTTGCCCACCACTTGCCAAAAATCGGGACTTTGCAGGAGTTGCTGATAGTTTTTAACCCCCACCCAGCACACCCCCGCTTGGCTAAAACTGCCGCTGGTAAAACTCAGATAAATAACGTACAAAATTGGGGCAAACACAAAAATTGTTAAAAGCAGCAGCGCCGGTAACAAAAATAACCACGCGGCCAACTCGGGGCGGTGCTTGGCATCCCCCAATCGGGGGAGTTGCGATCGCTCCTGCAACAAATGTTATGCCCCCTGAATCAAAGCTGCCATAAATTCAATCTTAGAAGAGACGCGCTCGAAATTGAAAATGATAAAATAACGTCAAATGCACGCCATCTTGGGGAGATGCTGTGATTCGCACTGTTCCACTGCCCGCTACAACTCCCTCTTACCTTGCTGACCACAGCCGCCTAAAGCTTTTTGCCGGTTCCGCCAATATCCCCCTTGCCCAAGAGATTGCCCGCTATCTTGGCATTGACCTCGGGCCAATGGTGCGCAAGCGGTTTGCCGACGGCGAGCTTTACGTCCAAATTCAAGAGTCTATTCGCGGCTGCGATGTTTACCTGATTCAGCCTTGCTGCCATCCGGTGAACGACCATCTCATGGAACTGTTAATCATGGTTGATGCCTGCCGCCGTGCCTCGGCGCGACAGGTGACGGCAGTAATTCCCTACTACGGCTACGCCCGCGCCGATCGCAAAACCGCCGGTCGCGAGTCAATTACCGCCAAGCTGGTGGCCAACCTGATTACCCAAGCGGGAGCCAGTCGCGTCTTGGCCATGGATTTGCACTCAGCCCAAATTCAAGGCTACTTTGATATTCCCGTGGATCACGTTTATGGCTCGCCGGTACTCCTTGACTATCTGCGCAGTAAAAACCTCGCAGACATTGTCGTGGTGTCGCCGGATGTGGGGGGGGTGGCTCGCGCCCGCGCCTTTGCCAACAAGCTCGACGATGCCCCCTTGGCCATTATTGACAAGCGCCGCCAGTCCCACAACGTGGCCGAAGTCATGAATGTGGTGGGGGATGTGAAGGGGAAAACCGCCGTACTCGTGGATGACATGATTGACACGGCGGGTACGATTTTGGAAGGGGCACGCCTGCTGCGGCGAGAGGGGGCCAAGGAGGTGTATGCCTGTGCGACCCATGCGGTCTTTTCGCCCCCGGCCATTGAACGGCTCCAGGGGGGTGATTTTGAAGAGGTGATTGTCACCAACACCATTCCCGTACCGGAAACCCAGCGCTTCCCACAGTTAACGGTGCTTTCGGTGGCCAGTATTCTGGGGGAAACCATTTGGCGGGTACACGAGGATAGCTCGGTGAGCAGCATGTTCCGCTAAAATTGAGCTTCTGGGCTTTGTAATTTGGAGGGACAAGCCATGGGGCGCACTGCCTTACTCAGCACCAGCGATAAAACCGGACTGGTGGACTTTGCAGCGGCGTTGGTGCGGGAGTTTGGCTTTACGCTCCTCAGCAGTGGTGGAACCGCAAAAACCTTGCAGGCAGCGGGTATTCCGGTCACTCCTGTGGCTGAGTACACCGGCGCACCGGAAATTCTTGGCGGGCGAGTGAAAACGTTGCATCCCAAAATTCACGGCGGCATCCTTGCCCGGCGCGATCGCCCCGAGGATAGGGCGGATCTGGCCGCCCAGGGGATTGACCCCATTGACTTGGTGGTGGTGAATCTCTATCCCTTTGCCGAGACAATTGCCCAACCGGATGTCACCCTGGCCGAGGCGATCGAGCAAATTGACATTGGTGGCCCCACCCTATTGCGGGCGGCAGCAAAAAACCATGCGCACCTCACGGTACTGGTGCAGCCGAGCCAGTACGAGAGCTATCTACAGGAGTTGCGCCTGTACGAGGAACCACGACCCGAGTACCGTCTAGAGTGCGCCCAGCGCGCCTTTGCCCTGACGGCCAGCTACGACCAGGCGATCGCCACCTACTTGGCACAAATAGCCGCGCCACCTCGTGAAGACATGAACTTACCCACCGTCTTTCACCTGAGTGGTCAGCGAAAAGAAGTGCTGCGCTATGGCGAAAACCCGCACCAAGTTGCCGCCTGGTACACAACGGCTGCCAACGGTTGGTCTGCCGCCACGTTGCACCAAGGGAAAGAACTCAGCTATAACAACCTACTTGACCTTGAAGCCGCTCGCGCCACCATCAGTGAATTTACCGACACACCCGCAGCGGTGATCATCAAGCACACCAACCCCTGTGGTGTGGCCGAAGGGAACACCCTCCTTGAGGCCTACGAGCGCGCCTTTGCCGCCGATAGGGTTTCGGCCTTTGGTGGCATTGTTGCCCTCAACCAGCCCATTGACGCGGCCACCGCAAAAGCCCTCACCAGTACTTTTTTAGAGTGTGTTGTCGCGCCGGAGTGTACGCCAGAGGCGCTAGCTATTCTGAAAACAAAGCCCAAGCTACGGGTGCTCACCCTTACTGACCTGAACCAAGCCCCCGAGGTGTCGCTCCAGACCATTGCGGGGGGCTTTCTGGTGCAAGATATTCGACCTACCCCCATTCTGCCCGAGACATGGCAGGTGATGACCGCAACCGAGCCTTCCCCAGATCTCATGGCAGAGTTGCTCTTTGCTTGGAAAGTGGTCAAGCACGTCAAGTCCAATGCCATTGTTGTCAGTCGCGATCGCCAAACCCAAGGTATTGGCGCAGGCCAAATGAACCGGGTCGGGGCTGTGCAAATTGCCCTTGCCGATGGGGGTGACGCGGCTCAGGGCGGTGTATTAGCCAGTGATGGATTTTTCCCCTTTGCCGATTCCGTCCAAGCTGCTGCCCTCGCGGGGATTGCCGCCATTATTCAACCGGGTGGCAGCTTACGGGATAATGATTCCATTCAGGCCGCTAACGAAGCAGGGATTGCCATGGTCTTTACCAGTCGGCGGCACTTCCGTCACTAGGAGCCAGTAGGGTGCTGCGCCTCGGCATCATTAGCGACCCCCATATTGCCCTGCCGGAAACCATTCCGACAGATTATCCGCCCATCTTTCTCTACGGTGTCAGTATTCCCGCCTTTGAGGCAGCGGTTACCGATCTGCTCGACCGGGGTATTGATGCGCTGCTCATTCCCGGAGACCTCACCCGCGATGGCGAAGTAGTGAATCATCAGTGGTTGCAGGCTTACTTAGCCACGGTGCCGGTTCCCTGCTACGTGATTCCGGGCAATCATGACGTACCGCAACTCAGGGCGGGGGGCGATCGCATTGGTTGGGCCGAGTTCCCCCACTATTACACCCATGCCGGTTACCGCAGCCGTACCGCCCACTACTACGTCACGCAACTGAGCGAGAGGGTGCAACTCATTGCCTTAAATTCCAATCAGTTCAGTAACAGCGGCAAGCAACTCGGAGAACTGGATGACCCACAACTGCGGTGGTTACAGGAGGTGTTGGCACAGCCCTTTGCCGGCTTGCGACTGGTGATGGTTCATCATAACCTGTTGGAGCACTGGCCACAGCAAGGCCTTAGTCCGATGGGGGAGCGATACCTGCTCAAAAACCGCTTAGCCCTTCAGCAACTGCTGCAAACCGCTGGTGTTTCCTTGGTACTGACCGGCCACCTCCACGTGCAGGATATTGCCTATGCCGATGGCGTATTTGACCTCACCACTGGCTCGTTGGTGAGCTACCCCCACCCCTACCGCTGCCTCACTTTAAGGGAAGATGGCGCTGGCCAGTGGCAGGTTCAGGTGGAATCCTTCCGGATTCAATCCTTGGCCGCCTATCCCAACTTGGCGGAGGAGTCCCGCGCTTGGATGCTGCAGCGGGGTGCCGGGTTTATGGCGCGCTTTTTAATGCTACCCCCCTTTAATTTGCCGGAAAGTCAAGCCGTCACCCTCGCCAAACCCCTATCTACCCTCTGGCCAGAGATTGCCCAAGGCGACACCCACGTCACGTTGCCCGCCTTGCCCCCTCCCTTGGATGGCTACTTTGCCCAATTTAATCATTGCCCACCGCCGCAGTTTCCCCAGTTGCAGGACAATAACACCACCTTTGTTCTGGGTTAATCCCTTGGGTTAGGCCTGTCGCCATGCAGACCACAGCAAGCAGGCAATACCCACATTAATTGCTACATCCGCCAAATTGAAGACCGGAAATTGAATCCAGCGCAGGTCTAAAAAATCAACAACTTCGCCGGTTAAAAAGCGATCAATCCCATTGCCAAGGGCACCGCCGAGTAAGCAACCGTAGCCCACCTGCTGCCAGCGGTTGAGTCGAGGTCCCCAAACAGCCCAAGCCATGAGGATTACACTCACGATCAGCGATAGCCACCGCAACCAAACACTCCCATTGGCAAAAAGGCTAAAGGCGGCACCAGTGTTGGTGACGTAGGTAATGTGAAAGATGCCCGGGAGAATCGGGGTGGTTTGCGGCGGTACCGTTAGGGCGTAGTTGGCCACAACCCATGCCTTGGTGAGGCGATCTAGCGCCAAACAGAACAGGGCAGCCCACCAAAAACTGGCATTTTTTAACCTTTTTGCCGTCATCCCACTGCACTGAGGGCGGCCACTGAGATACGGGCAGCCACCTGCTGGGCGATCGCCCGCAGCGCCTGAGCGGAAGCAGACTCCGGATAGTTCAGTAAAATTGGCAGACCCACATCTCCCCCTTCCCGCACCATTAGCTCAAGGGGTACCTGCCCAAGGAGGGGCACCCCCATTTCCGCCGCCAAGGCATCACCGCCGCCGGCACCAAAAATGTCGTAGCGGCGATTCGGTAAATCCGGCGGAATAAAGTAGCTCATATTTTCCACCAGTCCCAGTACCGCCACACCCAACTGTTGGAACATGCGTAGGCCACGCCGCGCATCCCCCAAGGCCACGGTTTGGGGGGTGGTGACAATCACGACACCGGCCATGGGCACCGCTTGGGCAAGGGTTAGCTGGGCATCGCCCGTGCCGGGGGGTAAATCAACAATGAGATAGTCGAGGCTGCCCCAGTCACTCTGGTAGAGAAATTGGCGAATGATGCCATTGAGCATAGGGCCACGCCAGATCACGGGCTGATCCCGATCAATTAAAAACGCCATCGACACCACCTTGAGGCCATGGGCCACAGGGGGCAGCAGCACATCGCCGCTGGCCTCCTTACGAACCTCCACCATTGCATTCTCAAGCCCCAGCATGGTGGGGACGTTGGGGCCGTAGATATCCGCGTCAATAATCCCCACACTGGCACCCGCTTGCGCCAAGGCAACCGCCAAATTTACCGCGACCGTACTTTTGCCCACCCCACCCTTGCCGCTGGAGACGGCAATAATGTTTTTCACCCCCGGTACATCGGTGCGATCCGGTAGGCTTTTTTGCTGCGGCGTTTCTGCTGTTACGGTCACTTCTACATCCATGACCCCCGGCAGCGTAAACACGGCTTTTTTACAGTCTTCGACAATGAACTCCCGCAGGGGACAGGCAGGAGTGGTCAGAACCAAGGTAAACTGCACTCGCCCGTTATGGATCTGCACATTGCGGATCATGTTGAGTTCCACAAGGGAGCGCCGCAGTTCTGGGTCTTCGACAGGGCGCAAAACAGCCAGTACAGCGTCGGTGGTGAGGGAGGCAGTCATGAAGGTACGCTAAGTGACGAATCTAGTGCGATCGTACCATTGGTTGCCGATCGCCTCAAAGCCAGACCATTGCTGATTTTTGCCCTCAGCCCACGACTTCTTCTATCCCTACAGCGGCTGAATGGGGGGTTGAAATTTTCAGACTCACCAGTTGCTCGTCAGAATTCTCAAGGCACGTCATGGCGCATATAAGGGGCATATAATAAGTTTTGTAACAGCCTGCCGAATTCTGTGGATCCAGCATGATTGAACTTCCTGCTCCGCTGCAACCAATTATCACCTTTGCCCACCCGGTGTTGATGTGGGTTTTATTTGCCTTAACCCTCTACGCCGCTTATCTGGGGATTCAAACCCGCCGCCTGCGCTCCCTCACGGGTGATGAAAAAAAAGCACTGGTGCAAGCCAAGGTGAATATCAAGCACCACCAAGTGGGTGCGGTGCTATTAGCGTTGATGGTCTTAGGAACGATTGGCGGGATGGCGGTCACCTACATCAACAACGGTAAGCTCTTTGTTGGCCCCCATCTTTTAGTGGGCTTGACGATGACGGCATTGGTGGCTATTTCCGCCAGCTTGACCCCGTTTATGCAAAAGGGTAGTGAAGTGGCACGGGCACTGCACATGACCCTCAATATGCTCTTGGTGGCCTTCTTTGGCTGGCAGGCCGTGACCGGCGTGCAAATTGTGCAGCGTATCCTGAACGCGAACTAGTGCCGCTAGCGCCCCTGTGGACAATTGCAAAATCTCCGCAACAAGCAGCGTCTTTTATGCCAGAATAAGACTGTTTGGGTTACTGCAAATGATTCCTAGGGGTATATGGCCCTAGGGGTATGGGCGGACAGTTTATTTTCTGGCAGCGATGACAACTCTTTCTCCGATAAATTCTACGACCACAGCCGTAGAACTAACAAATGTACGCAAGACCTTTGGTACGGTTCCCGCCGTTAACGATGTCAGCCTGAGGGTACAGGAGGGAGAAATTCTCGGCTTGCTTGGGCCGTCTGGCTGTGGCAAGACCACGTTACTGCGATTGATTGCCGGTTTAGATACCCCCGATGGGGGCACCATTGCCATTGGCGATCGCCCCGTGAGTGCCACCAACCTCTTTGTGCCGCCGGAGCAGCGATCGCTCGGGATGGTGTTCCAAGACTTTGCCCTTTTTCCCCACCTGACCGTCGCTGAAAATATTGCCTTTGGCTTGCAACAACGCTTGACGAAAAAACAAATCCAAGAGCGGGTGGCGGCGGTACTGGCCCTAGTGCATTTACAGGGACTCGAAAAGCGCTACCCCCACGAACTCTCTGGCGGTCAGCAGCAGCGGGTGGCCTTAGCCCGGGCGATCGCCCCCCAGCCGGCGGTGATTCTCTTAGATGAACCCCTGAGTAACCTCGATGCCCAAGTGCGGCTCCAGCTTCGGGAGGAATTGCGCTCCATTCTCAAGGCTGCTGGCACCACGGCCATTTTTGTAACCCACGATCAAGAGGAAGCCCTGAGCCTCTCGGATCGCTTAGCCGTGATGCGTCACGGTTGCATCGAGCAGGTGGGCACCCCCGAGGAAATTTACTGTCACCCCGCCTCGCGGTTTGTGGCGGGCTTTATTAGCCAAGCCAACTTTTTGAGTGCCTGTGCCCAAGGGGCTTGTGTCCTCACCGATGTGGGCACCTTTCCCCTGCCAGAGGTGCTGCCGCCTGTCGAGGGTGAATTAATGATCCGCGAAGAGGACCTAAAACTAGCGCCCCAGAGCGATTCTGGCTTGCCCCTAGTGGTGAGCGATCGCCAGTTCTTGGGGCGGGAATATCGCTACTGTGTGCAGACCCCCTCCGGCAAAGAACTCCACGCCCGCGCCCCCATGGATGTGGTGATTCCCATTGGCGCAACGGTCTCCTTAACGGCTGCCGCTGAAGCGGTGCGCTTTTTCCCCAAAGGGGCATGAGCTACAATGGGGGGCGATCCCACAGGAGTGTGCTATGGCCATCAAAAAAGGAGATTGTGTTAAGGTTATTGCCGAAAAACTAGCCAATAGTTTAGAAGCCCTTGCCAGCGATCGCCGCTATCCCCCCTACCTCTTTGAAGGCCGCGGCGAAGTAGTGGATATTCGCGGTGACTACGCCCAAATTAAATTTCCGGTGCCCACTCCCACCGTTTGGTTACGCCTTGACCAACTGGAAGTGAGCCAGTAAATGTCTAGCCGGGTCGCCGTCCTCGGTGCGGGGAACGTCGGCAGTGCCCTTGCCCAACGGCTGGTGGAGGGGAACATTGCTGATGTTGTCCTCCTCGATGTCATTGCCGGTCGACCCCAAGGGCTTGCCCTTGATCTAACTCAATCGCGCTTACTGCAGGGACACGATCGCCAACTGTTGGGCACCACCACCTACGACGACATTGCCGGAGTTGATGTGGTCGTGATTACGGCGGGCTTTCCCCGCAAACCCGGCATGAGCCGCGATGATTTACTGAAGCTCAACGGCAACCTGATCCAAGAGATTACCCGGCAAGCCGTGGCGGTTGCGCCCGAGGCCGTCTATATCGTGGTCACCAATCCCCTAGATGTCATGACCCACGTCGCATGGCAGGTCAGCAGGCTACCCCCACAGCGGGTGATGGGAATGGCCGGGGTTTTAGACGCTGCCCGCTTTGCCGCCTTCATTGCCCTTGAGTTAAACATTTCTGTCAAAGACATTCGCGCCATGGTGCTCGGAGGGCACGGGGATCTGATGGTGCCCTTACCCCGCTACTCGAGTGTCAGCGGCATTCCCATTACCGAACTGCTACCGCCTACCACCATTGAGCGGCTCATTCACCGTACCCGCCATGGCGGCGCCGAAATTGTTAACCTACTGCAAACGGGTAGCGCCTTTTATACCCCTGCCGCTGCCGCTGCCCTAATGGTAGAGGCCATTCTTTCCAATCATGCGCGGTTGTTACCCGTGTGTGCCTACGTCCAGCAGGCCTACCATCTCAGGGACATGTACGTTGGGGTACCCGCCCGCATCGATCGCCAAGGGGTGGCCCAGATTATTGAATTACCCCTCACCGAAGTGGAGTTGCAGGCACTACACGCTTCCGCCCAAGCCGTCCAAGAAGTGATTGCCACCACCCGCAACCTGCTTGCATAGCAATTTTCAGCATCCCTCGATATGATGGAGGCAATGCCGTTGCTTAACATTTAGTAATGTTAGTACAACCTTCGCAACCCCAACGTGGGCTTCAGTGGCTTCAGAAAACGCTGCTGTTTGGCCAAGAACCCAGTGGCGAACTGTTGGCCATTTTGCTGGTCTATTTTGTGCAGGGGGTGCTGGGGTTAGCACGGCTGGCCATTAGCTTTTTCTTTAAGGATGAGTTAGGGCTATCGCCAGCAGAAGTGGCAGCACTGATGGGGGTGGCCGCCCTACCGTGGGTGATCAAGCCCGTCTTTGGCTTAATCTCCGATAGCGTGCCCCTCTTTGGCTTTCGTCGCCGCTCGTACCTTGTTCTTTCCGGGGTACTCGGCTGTGGCGCATGGCTAAGCTTAGGGACATGGGTGCAAACCCCTGCGCAAGCCACTCTTGCCATCGTGGCCGCCTCCATTGCCATTGCCCTCAGCGATGTGATTGTAGATTCGTTGGTGGTGGAGCGCGCCCGCCAAGAATCCGCCACGGAGATGGGAACCTTGCAGTCCCTGAGTTGGGCTGCCACCGCCTTGGGGGGCATCCTCACGGCTTACTTTAGCGGTCAACTGCTGCAATGGATGAGTACGCGCACCGTCTTTTTACTCACTGCCACGTTTCCACTGCTGGTGTCGGCAGTGGCCGGGGCGATCGCCGAAGCCCGCGTCAGCACGGCGCCAGATCTACAGCAAACATGGCAGCACATTACCCGTGTGCGTCAGGCGATGATGCAAAAAAGTATTTGGCTACCGGTGGCCTTTCTGTTTCTTTGGCAGGCTACACCCGGGTCAGAATCGGCGTTATTCTTTTTCACGACCAACGAGTTAGGATTTGAGCCAGAATTTTTAGGCCGCGTCCGCCTCGTTACCAGTGTGGCCTCCTTGCTGGGGATATGGCTCTTTCAACGCTATCTAAAAACCTTACCCATCCGCACCATCTTTTTCTGGAGCACCATTCTTTCGACCCTGTTGGGCTTGTCCAGCTTAATTTTGGTCACCCATCTGAATCGCCAGTGGGGCATCAGTGATCAGTGGTTTAGCTTGGGGGATAGCCTAATTTTAGCGGTGATGGGGCAAATTGCCTTTATGCCCGTGCTGGTGTTGGCAGCGCGCCTGTGCCCTCCCGGGATTGAAGCAACCCTGTTTGCGCTGCTGATGTCCATTAGCAACCTTGCCAATTTAGTCTCCCATGAACTGGGGGCACTCTTGACCCATTGGCTAGGCATTACCGAGCATAACTTCGAGCAATTGTGGCTGCTGGTGCTCATTACAAACATGAGTACCCTGCTGCCGTTGCCCCTACTCAGTTGGCTGCCCCAGCAGATGACACCCCCCACCGCTGGTGTCGCTAAAGCGAAGCGTTCTACAGGTGTTGAATTGGAGCCAAGCGTTTCATGACCGGAGTTCTCGATCGCCCCTATAGCATGGCCGATTGGCGGGGGGGCACCCAATCCCTGCGGGAAGAATACGACTACTGGATTGATGAGGTGGAGGGCACCGTCCCCCCAGACCTGAACGGCACCCTTTACCGCAACGGCCCCGGACTGCTCGAGCGCGGCGGCGTACCCCTTGCCCATCCCTTTGATGGCGATGGCATGATCTGTGCCTTTCGCTTTGACCATGGCCGCGTTCACTTTCGCAATCGCTACGTGCGCACCGCCGGATTTCTGGAAGAGGAAAAAGCAAATCGCCTCCTTTATCGGGGTGTGTTTGGCACCCAAAAGCCCGGGGGCTGGCTGGCCAATGCCTTCGATACGCGGATTAAAAATATTGCCAATACCCATGTGATTTACTGGGGCGGTAAGTTACTGGCTCTGTGGGAAGCGAGTCTGCCCCATCGCCTTGATCCGGTCACCCTAGAGACCCTAGGGTTAGATGATCTCAACGGCTTGCTCGGCGCTAACGATGCCTTTGCGGCACACCCCCGCTTCGACTCCCAAACTCAGCGGCTGGTTAATTTTGGCGTCAAGCCGGGGCTGAGTACCCGCATTCACCTCTACGAATTTGCCGCCAGTGGCGAGTGTGTGTCCCAACCGGTCTTTCAGATTCCCGGTTTTGCCTTTATTCACGATTTTGCCCTCACCCCCCACTACGCAATTGTGTTTCAGAATCCGGTGCGGCTCAATCCGTTTCCGTACTTGCTGGGGTTGCGCGGCGCGGCACAGTGTATTGCCTTTAACGCTAACGAGCCAACCCGCATCTGGTTACTGCCGCGAGCGGGTGGAGAGCCGCAGCCGTTTACAATGCCCGCCTGCTTTGTCTTTCACCATGCCAATGCCTACGAGGTGGGGGACGAAATTCACATTGAGTCTATTGCCTACAGCCATTTCCCCACCCTAGAGCCGGGAACAGACTTTCGTGAGGTCAATTTTGCTGCCCTGCCCGCCAGTCTGCTGTGGCGAATCACGATTAATCGCTCGACTGGCAAGGTGCAATCCACCATTGTGGACGATCGCCCCTGTGAGTTTCCGGTTGTGCATCCGGCCAAGGTGGGGCAACCCTACCGCTATACCTATCTTGCGGCGGGTCATGATCCCAAGGTAAATGCTCCCTTGCAGGCGCTTTGGCGTTGCGATCGCGACACCGGCGAGCAGCAGCTTTGGTCAGCGGCTCCCAAGGGCTTTGTCAGCGAACCCATTTTTGTCCCCCGTGGCCTTGCGCCACAGCAATTTCTCTGGCAAGGTGCCCAAGGGGAAGACGACGGCTGGCTCTTGCAGGTGATGTACGATGCCGGTTCTGGCAAATCCCAGTTATTAATTTTTGATGCCGCAGCCATTCATGCCGGCCCCATTGCCCGCCTGACCTTAAAGCATCATATTCCCTACGGCTTACACGGATCCTTTACGACCTATATGACCTAAACGAAGGAAAAGGCAATCACCCGTTGTAGGGTCAACTTCTGTACTATACTTATGCCGTGAGGCATGTCACTCAGCGACGTCAGGAACGAGCGTCAGGAAACGAAGCACATGAATGAATTTGAAACACCACCATCCACCGAAACAACCCACACGGAAGCGCCCCTTACTGGGTTAGATAGCACCCCACCAGGGAGCTTGGCCGGGCGCGAACCGGCAAAACCAGTACCAGCAGTGGGTGGGTTAACGGATGAACAGTGGCAGCAAGCTCGCGAAAAGCTCTACTGGCTGCTGACGGTTTTTCCCGATCAGGTGGGACATTTTTGGGGCGAGTATAAGCAGCCCCTCCGCACCCTCTTCATTATTTTGGCAACGGTTCCGTTTGTGGCACTGGCGATCGCCATTCTGGAAGTGGTTAACGCCATTCCGCTGCTAGCCCCTACCTGTCAACTCATCGGCTTTGGCTACGGCACGTGGTTTCTCTATCGCTACGTGCTGTTTGACGCTGGGCGGCGCGAGTTCACCCAAAAAGTCAACGATTATAAGCAACGCATTCTAGGAGACATCAACTCCTCGAATCCGTCTTAACCTACCCCGTTGGTACAAGTAGTTACTGCTTCCTGTCGGCTCTTCTAGACTTGGAGTGAAAATGGTGCTGAACCTATCACCACATAACCAGAAGAGCCATTTTAGTGTTGGCAACAACGATGAAGTTGAGCCACCGCAGATAGATTCTGATGCTCACGCATGTTTCCAATACGGTCGGTGCTAACGCAGTGCTAGGCGGCAACCTCGACATAGGCCGAAGAAGTGGTTGGTTGTGGAATTTCTAGCCCTTCCGACCTTAAACCATCCAAGTGGAACTCTACCGCCTCACGCATATTTTGTTCAACTTCTTCACGGGTTGCCCCTGTCGAGACACATCCCGGTAAATCTGGAGAATAAGCGGAATATCCAGTTTCCGTCTGCTCAATTACAATAAGATACTGCATCATTTCAGCCCTGCCTGCTTCAGGATGCTATTCAACGTTCCCAGCGCCAGAACATCACCCGGTTTTCCGGGTACAGTGACTAAACCTCGCTTGACAGAATGTTTATACTGACGATGACTACCCCGTATCCGAACCAGATACCAGCCATCTTGCTCGAGTAGTTTGATGACATCCCTAACCTTCACGCCTCAAGCTTACAAAATACGCAGGTATTTGTCAACGCGGCTCTTCTGATTTCTTTGTAGAAATAACGGAGCACATAAAGTTTCTTTTGTATTAAGTGTTTGGAAGGTTTACCTTAACTAGGTTACAGGCTAGAAGCTCGGCGTATCACCGCATAACCAAAAACTCCCTCCTGCCTTAACGCTGGGGGGTTAGCATTCGCCGCTAAGTAAGACAGGCAGTAAATCCTTGGCGCAACTGCTCGGCATTCAGGTTACGGCCAATAAAAACCAATTCGTTTCGCCAATGCTCAACCGGACGATCAAGAGGACGGCCATCAAACAGCATATGTACCCCCTGAAACACAAAGGGAGTCTGTTGCTCCGCAAGATGCAAAATCCCTTTCATGCGGAAAATATCGGGACCTTGGGTTTGTAACAATTGGCTCAGCCATGCCTGAAAAGCCGCACCATCCAGCTTGCCTGTGGCCACAATAGCCACCGAGCCAACAGTTTCATCGTGTTCGTGGTGGTCTTCACTTAAAAAATCCGGATCAAGCGCCACCGCCCGCTCCAGATCAAAGCCGCCTACATTCAGGATATGCTCCATGGGCACGGCAGCCTGCTGCGTGAAATGTACCCTTGCCAAGGGGTTCATTGTCCCAATGCGATCAGCAAGGGCCTGAAGTTCGTCTGCCTCCACCAAATCCGTCTTATTCAGGAGAATGACATCGGCAAAGGCAATCTGCTCTTGGGCTTCTGCTGCGTCCCAGTGGAGTTGAATGTGCTTCGCATCAACAACGGTAACCACAGCATCAAGGTGGGTTTGCTGGCAAATATCCTCATCCATAAAAAAGGTTTGAATCACAGGAGCCGGATCCGCTAGCCCCGTCGTTTCAATCACCAAGTGGTCAAATTTATGGCGGCGCTTCATGAGATTGCCAATGATGCGGATGAGATCACCCCGCACCGTACAACAAATACAGCCGTTATTCATTTCAAAAATTTCTTCATCGGTATTGACCACCAATTGATGATCAATACCCACCTCGCCAAACTCATTCACAATTACCGCGACTTTTTTGCCGTGCTCGTAGGTCAAAATCCGGTTTAGAAGAGTGGTTTTGCCAGCCCCAAGGTATCCTGTTAGAACGGTGACAGGAATTGTGCTATTGCTAGTTGTCATGGTTAATCTCGATACAGTGTTGTGAGCCAACCGCTTGCTTTCAGCCAATTTTATCTTTTTTGCCCACCAACACAAGACGCAACTAGCAAAAGCCGTGCTGCCACAACCGTCGCAAGGCTGTGACCATCTTGACCAAGACCACTAAGAGTAATTTGCGATCAACGGCATCGAGAATCAATGTATCCGCTTGGCTAGATAGTGGCTTGCTGCGCCGCCTGTGCGGTTGTCGGGGCACCTACGGGCACCCGCACCATTTGACCAAATTGCTCTAGAATAACGGCAGGGACAGCGTCATAGGCATCAATTGAGCGCACTAGCACCGTACCGGCAATGGTGTCTCCCACTTGCACTGTACGGGTCACATTTTCTTTAGGAGAGCGAATAACTGCCTGCAGGCGACCATTGATGGCGGCCACACCAAACACTTTTACGGCCTGCGCATCTACTGGCGGTGGGGGCGGTGGGGGCGGCGGGGGGAGTGCCGTAGAGCCACCCGCGGTACCATTCCCATTAGCCCCATTCCCGTTGGCTGCACCATTGCCATTGGTGTTACCAGTGCCGGGGGCAGGTATCGGTTCAAAGGGATTGGAGCGACCCGTATCTGACAGCCCCGCCACATATTCTTTGGGGTTTGTGGGGGGGGTTAGCGTAGCAATTGCTGAGACGGATTCAACTGGAGCGGCTTCAGGAGGAGCTTCGGCACCAGCTACCGGCTGTTGCTGTTCGGGCGGGGGTTCAACAACTTCGCTCTCGCTGACAAAAAGGCCGCAACCGCTCATGACGACGGCAACAAAGCCAGTCACGATCGCGGTGGCAATGGGACGCTGTTCTGACATTGGTGCCTCACCCCTCTAAATGACTCTAAATGAATTGCCTAAGGTTGGGTATAGCCTCTTGCTGGCTACTATAAAACTTACCGCGGCAGGCGATCGCCTATGCAGAGGCAGTTAGCAAAGTGTCCTGTCATAAGCCTAGCAAACATAAGGATGCCGCCGGAGCCTTAGCCACGAATAGCAAAAGCAAACACATGGGCACAGACATGAGCAATTATGGCCGTCTCTAGGCCGTAGCGCCAGAATAGGTAACCGGCAATTGGGCCAAACAGTGCATTGCCGATGATGATGTAAGCCGCCACACCTACCGACAGCGTCGGCAATAACTGGCCTACTGAGGGCAAGTGCAATACCCCAAAGACCAATGCACTGATGGCGATCGCCCCAGAACTCTTGTGGAGGGGGTGGAGATTATTCGGCGCTTGTGTTACGCTAGTAAACTTGGTTATGTAAGTAGCTAGTGATTGCCTTGCAAGGGAAAGATTTATGAGCCGCGTGTGCCAACTGACCGGAAAAAAAGCCAATAACGCCTACGCCATTTCCCACTCCCATCGGCGAACCAAGAAACTGCAAGAAGTGAACCTGCAATGGAAGCGGGTATGGTGGCCGGAGGGGAAACGGTGGGTGCGGCTGCGCCTTTCGACGAAAGCCATTAAAACCCTCGAGCGCAAAGGGTTGGCAGCTTTTGCCAAAGAAGCGGGGTTGAACCTGAATAAGCTGTAAGGCTTGACATCCTCCCCTCCCTAAAGGAAGGGGTCTGCCGGAGGTCTTGATGAGCCATCGCGCCACGGGTGTGCGCTTACGCCAACACGTCAATCCCCTGAGTCGTACCTTTCAGCGGGAGATTACGGTACCAGAGTGGTCAAGTATTTACGCCAATCCTGCCCAGCCACTCCATCTTGATATTGGATCGGCGCGGGGTTCCTTTTTGCTGCAAATGGCGGCGCTCTACCCTGAGCAAAATTTTCTTGGCCTTGAAATTCGCTACCCGCTGGTGGTGGCAGCCAATGAACGGCGCGATCGCTACCAGTTGTCGAACCTGCACTACCTTTGGGCAAATGCCAACGTTCACCTTGGGGCACTTCTAGAAAACTTGCCCCTCCAGACGGTGAGTATTCAATTTCCGGATCCGTGGTTTAAGCGGCGGCATCACAAGCGGCGGGTGGTTACCCCCGAGCTAGTCGATACCCTTGCGCGCCAATTATGCCCCAATGGCCGGGTGGTGCTCCAGTCTGATGTACTGGAGGTTACTGTGGCTATGGTGGCACAGTTCCGTGCTCATCCAGCCTTTGCTGCATCCCCTGCTGACTGGTTAAGCGAGAGTCCATGGCCAGTGGCCACCGAGCGGGAGGAGTACGTTTTAGCTCAAGGATTGCCCGTTTATCGTTGGCAAGGGCAAGCGTTTCCGAAGGATGCCGTGATACCGTCAAAATGATAGGGTCTTAGTTTTCGCTGACATTTGCCCCCCCTAGCAACACCGCCAGCGATCGCCAACTAGGGGGATAATAGGGGGGATGTCGCGTATCAACTACGAACTATTGGTAATGACCCAAACCTTCCACGTTGAACTTTTGCACCAAGGCCAAACCTACCACTTCACAGCAGCCGCCGATAAACCCATTTTACGCTCGGCCACCGCTGCGGGGATTGATCTACCGAGTTCCTGTAATGCGGGGGTCTGCACCACCTGTGCGGCTCAAATTCAGGTGGGTACCGTTGATCACGGGGATGCCATGGGTCTTAGCCCAGAACTACGGGAAAAAGGCTATGTGCTGCTGTGTGTGGCTCGCCCCTGCTCCGATCTGAAACTCATTTCGGAAAAAGAGGAAGAGGTGTATAACCTCCAGTTTGGTCAGTTCCAGAAATCGTAGCCGCTGCCATGGATGAGTCGCCTGCCCCTGATTTTAACCCCCTCAGCCGCACCCAAGTGCTGGTGGCCATGGGGCTGACGGCTATTTTGTGGCTGATCTTGGCTCGTATTTGGCTATTTACCCCCTTTGCCGGAGGCTTGCTGCCGTTACAGTGGGATGGGGTTGCCTTTGCCGTTGGCTTGGGGGTGTGCTGTGGCATTATTGGGCTGAGTGGTCTGCTTTACACCCTTTGGCCTGCCTATCGTCGTGCCTCGGATACCTACCTCACCCTTGTGCTGACACCGTTGACGTGGCCCGACTTGCTCTGGATTGGCCTTTTACCCGGCCTGAGTGAAGAGTTGCTGTTTCGTGGCGTGTTGCTGCCTAGCTTGGGGCTGAACTGGGCGGGCATTGTTGGCACATCGGTGTGTTTTGGCATTCTGCATGCGGGCACGCGGGAGCACTGGCCCTACGCCCTATGGGCAACGATTGTGGGGGGCTTTTTTGCCTATAGTGCTGTGGCCACCCACAATTTACTCTTGCCGATTGTGGCTCACACCTGTACCAATTGGTTGGCCGCCAGCCTCTGGAAAGCGCAACATCGCGTCCCGGGCACCCCCACTTAAGCGTTGCGCCCCTGTGGTATGGTGCTTTTTGGAAAATTCATCGGAGTCAGTGCATGAGTCAAGAGGCTGTTAAGCAAATGAAGCAGGCGGTGGCCAAAGCGGCGGCCGATCGCGTCGAGTCGGGGATGGTGGTGGGCTTGGGAACTGGCTCAACCACTGCCTTTGTGATTGAATTTTTGGGCGATCGCCTGCGCAAGGGAGACCTCAGCGACATTCGGGGGGTGCCCACCTCGTTCCAAGCCTCGGTACTGGCCAAACAGCACGGCATTCCCTTAGTGACCCTCGATGACATTACAAAAATTGACATTGCCATTGACGGTGCCGATGAAGTGGATCCCGCCAAAAACCTCATTAAGGGGGGTGGTGCGGCCCATACCCGCGAGAAAATTGTTGATTCCCTTGCCGATCAATTCTTGGTGGTGGTCGATAGCAGCAAGCTGGTGGAGCGGCTCGGTTCCACATTTCCGGTGCCGGTTGAGGTCTTGCCCCTGGCTCTAAGTCCAGTGAGCCGTGCCTTAACGGCCTTGGGGGGCACACCGGAGTTGCGCATGGGGGTAAAAAAAGATGGACCTGTAATTACCGACCAAGGCAACCTTGTGCTCGATGTCAAGTTTGATGCGATAGAGGATGCGGCTGCCCTCGAAAAAACCATTAACAACATCCCCGGTGTGGTTGAAAATGGGCTGTTTGTCAATCTAGCGGATGTTATCTTGGTGGGAGAATTGGTGGCGGGGCAACCCCAAGTGCGGGAAGTAGTCTAGGCAACCCTACCGCCGCGGCGGATCGGCTAAGCTAAAGACCTATGGATAGTCCCCGTCTCCACCCGGATACGATTGACGCTGTACGGCAGGCGGCCAACATTGTGGATGTTGTCTCCGCTCATGTGGTTTTGCGCAAGCGGGGGCGGGAGTACGTGGGGTGCTGCCCCTTCCACGAGGAGAAAACCCCCAGCTTTACAGTTAGCCCCAGCAAGGGGTTTTATTACTGTTTTGGCTGTGGGGCGGGTGGCAATGCCATTAAGTTCCTGATGGAGCTACAAAAACGCTCCTTTGCAGATGTGGTGCTCGAGCTAGCCCAACAGCATCAGGTGCCAATCCAAACCCTAGATACGGCCCAACGGCAGGCGCTGCAAGCTCGCTTATCCCTGCAGGAACAACTCTACGAAATTCTGGCGATCGCCACCAGTTTCTATGAACACGCCCTGCGCCAACCCACCGGTGAGACCGCCTATACCTACGTCCGCCAGCACCGTCACCTCACGGAAGAGACCATCCAGCACTTTCGCCTCGGCTACGCGCCAGCGGGCTGGCAAGTGATCTATAGCTATTTGGTTGAGCAAAAGGGGTACCCCGCCCACTTGGTTGAGCAAGCCGGACTCATTATGCCCCGCCGTAGCGCCGATGGTTACTACGATCGCTTTCGCGATCGGCTCATGATCCCGATTATGGACAGCCAAGGACGGGTGGTGGGGTTTGGCGGTCGCACCCTCAGTAACGAAGAGCCAAAGTACCTCAACTCTCCGGAGACGGCCATTTTTAATAAGGGGCAATTACTGTTTGGCCTAGATAAGGCCCGCCAAACCATTGCCCAAAAAGATCAGGCGGTGGTGGTCGAGGGCTACTTTGATGTAATGGCTTTGCACCAAGCGGGTCTGACCCAAGTGGTGGCCAGTCTGGGGACGGCCCTCAGCCAAGCGCAAATTAAGCTGTTGCTGCGCTACACCGAGTCCAAGCAAATTATCCTCAACTTTGATGCCGATACCGCCGGCCAGCGCGCCACCGATCGCGCCATTGGCGAAGCCGCCGACCTTGCCTACCGGGGCGATGTGACGCTGCGGATTTTAACCCTGCCTGCGGGCAAAGATGCCGCCGAATTTTTAGCCGCCGCCAGTGGCGATCGCTACCAAGCCCTCCTTGATGCCGCCCCCCTGTGGCTCGATTGGCAACTGGAAACCACCTTAGCCCGCTACGACCTGAGTCAAAGTGATCAGTTCCAGCAGGCGAACCAAGCCCTCAGCCAACTCCTCGGCAAACTGCCCAACGCCGCCTTGCGCAGCCACTATATCCATCGCTGTGCCGAGCTCCTAGGGCGCAGTGACAGCCGCCTTATTCTCCGCCTCGAAGAATCCCTGCGGCAACAGGTGCGGGGGCAACGGTGGCAGGGGCGATCGCAAAAATGGCAACGCCCGGCAGACTATAACCTCCGCCAAGCGGCTGAAGAACAACTGCTGCGACTGTACCTGCACCGCGGTGAGTATCGCCCCCTGATTCGCCAAACATTGCAAGCGCGGGATATTGAGTTTAGCCTCTCCCACCACCGCTGGCTGTGGCGGCAAATTCTGGCCATTGAGGAGGAACTCTGTGCGGGCTTACCCGCTCCCGATGATCCCTATACCACAGAATGGTTACTGCACCCGACGGCAGATACCGCCACTCGCCTCACAGAAGTGGATTTGATCCGCCGCCTTTTTGATGCCATGAGCGAAGCAGATCATGCCAGTATCATTGCGCCGCTGCTGCACCTCGATGAAGTGACCGCCCTCAGTTTAGAACGGCCAGAATTGACCATCCAAGCCACAGCGGCTGCCCTCGAGCGCATTGCCGTAGAGAAGCGTTGCCGTTACCTGTTACAGTCGTGGCAAGAAACAGTTGATCTAATTTTGAGTGAGGCCAGTGCCAGTGACACCCTCCGCCACTATCTTGAACGTTTGTTCACCCATCCAGACACGGCTATTCAAGAGATTCCCGGTGTAGCCGCAGATCGGCTGCAAGTGCTCGAGCAACTGCGCCACGATTATTACCAGCACCGCCGCTACCTGCAACAACTGGATCAGGAACGCTGCCCTCCCCTCAATGCCCTCCGCAGTCTGCCCTAGGGGCTAGCCAGTCTTGTCGGGATGAGCCTGTAGGATGTCAAGCACTCTCGAAACCCTTGCCCTGATTCTGCTGTTGGGCTTCTTTGGCGGTCAATTGGTGCGGCGGTTGGGGGCACCGGCCCTCATTGGCATGATTGTGGTCGGTATCCTCCTTGGACCGGCGGTCTTTAACCTGCTCCATCCGGCGGTACTAACGGCGGCACCGGTGTTTCGGTCGGTGGCGGTGATGGTCATCCTGATGAAAGCGGGGTTGGGTCTCGATCGCCAAAAGCTAGCTCAACAGGGTACGGTAGCCCTGCGCTTGGGGGTTCTGCCGGCTCTTGGGGAAATGGCTGTCGTTGCTCTTGTGGCCATGGGGCTGCTGGGCTTTGATGTGCGGCAGGGGTTGTTACTAGGAGCGATCGTGGCACCGGAGTCTCCCGCCGTCATTGTGCCGGGCATGTTGCGGCTCAAGAGCTTAGGCTGGGGGGTGGACAAAGGAATTAGTGATGCCATTCTCTCGGGTAGTGCCCTGTCGGATGTGCTGGTGCTGGTGCTGTTTAGTTTACTGATGGGCACTGAGCAGGCTCTGCCCTTTGGTTTGAATGCATTGCCGCCCGCGATCGCCGGGCTGTTGCAGGCATTGCTGGAAATTGGCGGTGGTGTCATTGTGGGCTATGGGGTGGCACGGGCGCTGGTATTTCTGCTGGTGCGGCAACAATGGGCGCAGAATCGGGTGCAAATTACCCTCGTGGCGGCGGGAATCGCCTTGGCGGCAGTGGGCCTAGCCGATCGATTGCCCCTATTTTCCGGCTATTTGGCGGTCATGGGGGCGGGTTTTTTCCTGATTGAGATGGATGCTCCCTTGGCGCGGCAGTTGCGGGGAGGCTTTGATGTGTTGTGGCAGGTGGCAGAAATTTTTCTGTTTGTGTTGTTGGGAGCCAGCGTCCAGTTAGGGGTGCTAGAGCAGTCGCTGGGGGTGGGGCTAGTGATTTTGCTGGCCGGAACCCTCATAGGCCGCGGCCTTGGCTGGTATCTTTCTACGTTGGGCAGTAATTGGACGGCGGCAGAGCGTTTATTTTTACTGCCCGGCAATTCGGCCAAGGCAACAGTACAAGCTGCCATTGGGGCACTTCCCTTGAGTGCAGGCATTGCTGGTGGTGATACCATGCTGGCGATCGCTGTCCTTTCAATCCTTGTAACCGCCCCCTTAGGAGCTTGGGCCATTCCCACCTTTGCGCCAAAACTGTTGCAGCAGGGGCATGTGGATCCCACCAAAGTATTACTGCAACCGCGGGTCGTACTGCTCGCTCCCGTAGATACCTCTAGCGTTACCCCCTACGTCCTCCAAAAAACAGCGGAACTGGCTCGCCGGACTGATGCGGAAGTCATTGTTCTGCACGTGCAGGATGTGCCTGACCCACGGGCGGTGGCTACCATTGAACAGCAGACTCAGCAGTACCTTGCCGATATTCGCCATCGTTTGCTCGTGACGGCGGGTCCCATTACCCAAGCCATCTTGGATACGGCGGCGCTGTACAACGTGGCAGAAATTATTCTCGGCAAGCACGGCCACGCTGGGTTAAAACGGGTGTTGATGGGTTCGGTGTGCCAGAGTATTCTTGAGGCCTCCACCCGTCCGGTACTCATTGTGGAGGAACCGCGCTCGTGATGCCGTTGCACCCGCTCCTACGCCCTGTCCTTGCCGTCAGCCTCGGGGCCATTCCGGGTGCCCTGAGCCGTTTTCTTTTGGAACGTTACATCAGCCCCTATTTACCGACCCATTTCCCCCTAGAAACCCTGATCGTCAACGTGAGTGGTTGCTTCCTGATGGGTGTGATTGTCCCCTTGGGGCTGGCGCGCACCTTTAGGCTACACCCGGACCTGCGGCTGCTGCTGACCACGGGGTTTTTGGGGTCTTACACCACCTTCTCCTCCTATGAGTTGGATGTGGAGCGGCTCTTTGCCGATCGCGATACCACTGGCGAACTGCTTTACTGGTTTGGGAGTACCACCCTGGGGCTGCTGGCCTTAGAGGCTGGTACCCGGTTAGCTGTACACTGCTTGACGTGGTGGGAGGGTGAGGATGCCGCCCCTTGAGAGTGTCATTGCGGTGGCTGTGGGTGCGGTTCCGGGGGCGCTACTGCGCTATTATGTGGGGCTGTGGAGCGATCGCCGCTTTGGGGTGCTCCTGTTTGGCACATTAATCGTCAATCTTAGCGGTGCATTCCTGATGGGGCTATTGAGCCATAGCTTGGCATACTGGGGGGCACCCCCGTGGCTGGGTCATGGCATCACGGTTGGGTTTTTAGGGGCGTTAACCACCTTTTCTACCTTCACCCTTGAATCGGCGACCCTCTGGCGCCAACATCAGGCTGCATGGGCATGGCTCTATTGGCTCGGCACGCCCCTTTTGGGCTTTGGCTGTGTGGAGTTGGGGGTGGGGGTGGCTCGCTGGCTGTTACCCACCTAGGGGACAGGATTCTAAAAAATATCTATTCCTAAAAAATATCTATAAGGAAGACATCATGGAAACAACAACACTGGATTGGGTTGCAGGGGGGCTGGCGATCGCCATCGTCATTGGCGGCCTCCTAATGATGTTCACGAACCTCTGGACACGGCGATGAAACTGTGGCTGCGCGTGGGTCTCACCTATGGGCTACTGGTGCTGCTGGCTATCGTCATGCTCTTGCCGCTGCTGTGGCTGGTGAGCACGGCCTTTAAGTCCGCCAACGAAGATATTTTTGCCTTCCCGCCCCAGTGGCTGCCCCAAGAGCCAACTTGGCAGAACTTTGTTACCGTGTGGCAAACCAACCCCTTTGGTCAGTACCTGTTCAACAGTACCCTCGTTGCCCTACTCACGGTGGTCTGTAATCTGCTCACCTCGGCCTTGGCCGCCTATCCCCTAGCGCGGCTTGAGTTTCGCGGGCGGGGCATCATTTTTGCAGCCGTACTGGCCACGATTATGATTCCGTTTCAAATTGTCATGATTCCGCTGTACATCCTCGCGGTGCAGTTGGGGTTGCGCAACACTTACCTTGGCGTTATCCTGCCCGGCTTGGCCTCGGCGTTTGGTATTTTTCTACTGCGGCAGGCATTTATGGGGGTGCCCAAGGAACTAGAAGAAGCAGCACGTCTCGATGGCTGCTCGGAGTTGGGACTGTGGTGGTTTGTGATGCTGCCCGCCGTGCGTCCGGCCCTAGTCACCTTGGCTATTTTTGTGTTTATTGGCGCGTGGAGTGATTTCCTGTGGCCGCTCATTGTGCTGGATCAACCGGAGCTTTATACGCTGCCGATTGGGGTGGCCACCCTCGCGGGTACGTTTTCCCTCGATTGGCGCTTAATTGCGGCTGGCTCAGTTATTTCGGTGGTGCCGGTCTTTATTGTGTTTCTGTTTTTGCAGCGGTATATCATTCCCTCTGAGGCAGCCAGTGGGGTCAAGGGCTAGGAGGATAGCCCCCGCCCCCGATAGCGCATTTGGTAGCGATAGGCATTCTGCTGGAAAAAGAGGCGGATATCGGCAAGGTGGCCAAGAGCAATAATCGTATCGGCGGGTTCAAGCAAGGCAGTGAGTGGCGGATGAGTCACCAAATTGCCATTGGCACGGCGCAGGGCAACAATAATAAAATGGCCACGCCCCCTGCCTTCAAGGTCAGCGATCGCCAACCCCACTAGCGGCGAATCTAGGGGCAGCGTAAACTGCTCAATTTGCACATCCAGTTGCGTCAGCAATTCAATTAAATGGCTGCGCTCCTCCTTCGCTTCTAAAAAATCGAGTACCGTAGGCCGGGTAATCAGCTGCACCATCCGTTGGGCACTAATACTGGCGGGTAAAATCACGTGGTCGGCCCCGGCAAAGCGCAACTTAGATTCAGTGGCCGGTAAATCGCCCCGCGCCAAAATTTGCAGATGGGGGTTGAGGCGGCGAGCCGTGAGGGTAATAAACACATTGCTGGCGTCATCGGGCAGCACCGCCACTAGGGTTTGCGCCCGCTCAATGCCCACCGCCAATAACTCGTTCTCGTCCATTAAGTCATCGCCGCGGTACAGGGGATGTCCCATCTGCTGGGCAAGGCGGACGTGCTCCTGCTGGTTATCAATGACAATAAAGGGAATGTGACCACTGGCTAAGTCAGCGGCCAAGCTGCGCCCCAGAAAACCGTAGCCACAGATAATCACGTGCTGCCGTAGCGCCGCTAGTTCAGAAGGGGCTGCCATAGTTACCCCCGCGCCCCACGGTACTGCACTTGACCACGGGCACTAATTTCCCGCACCAGTCTCGGGGTGTCGTGAGCATGTCCTAGGAGAATGAGGGTATCCCCCACCTCCATGATTGGATTGGCGCGAATCGGAAACAATTGGCCACTGCGTTTACGCAAGCCAATAATAATAAATTCCCCCTCCCCCCGCACTTCTAAGCTCCCTAAGCGCCACCCCACGTAAGGATACGCGGGGGTAATGTCCAGTTCCGCCAGTTGTACATCAATTTGGCTGAGGAGTTGGTTTAGCCCTTGGCGATCCTCCGTTTGTTCGAGAAAATCAATACTCCGTGGGCGGCGAATCAGGTTGGCCATTTGGGTGGCACCAATGCGGGTGGGCAGCACCACATGATCGGCTCCGGCCATCCGCAACTTTGCCTCGGTTGCGGGCAGATTCGCTCGCGACAGAATGAGTAACTCGGCGTTGCTATGCCGTGCCGTTAGGGTAATAAACACGTTCATCGTATCGTTGGGTAGCACCGTTGCCAGGGCGATCGCCCGGTCAATGCCCACAACCCGCAAGGCCGCTTCTTCCGTCGCACTGCCGAGGTAAGCCAAATAGCCCAGTTTTTCCGCCAAGCTAATGCGCTGCTCATCCACATCTAAAATCACGAACGGCATTTTAGCCTGAGCCAGTTCCTGCGCCATCACCTGACCAATGCGGCCAAAGCCACACACAATCACATGGCGATTTAGCTTACTAATGTCGCGGGCTGCCCGCTGCACATCCAACAGGCGCTTAATTTCCCCCTCCGTAAACATTTGCAGAATGGCACCGACAATATAAATAGCTGAAGCACTGCCGGCCACAATCACCACCATGTTAAAAATGCGCTGCTCAGGGGTCAGCAAGGGACGCACCTCACCGTAGCCCACCCCAAAAACCGTGATCACGTACATGTAAAAGGCATCCAGCCAGTTCCAGCCAAAGCTGACGTATCCCATCACCGCCACCGCCATGATCAGTAAAAAAAAGCTAATACCCACGACAACACGCTTTAGGGCAGGGGTCAGCGGGCGGCGTTCTGCACTCATAATGGCGAATGTCTTTAGTAGATGCGTTCTTGGGGCGCAAAGAGGGTAATGGTTACCGGAATGTAATCGATGGCCACTCCATCAGCACCATAGCAGGCCAAGGTATGGCGTAAAAAATTGGCATCATCCCGCTGTGGGTAATCTTCGCGGAAGTGGGCACCACGGCTCTCTTGGCGGGCTAGGGCACCACTTAAAATGACCTCGGCCACTACCAGCAGGTTGGCCAGTTCAAGGGCTTCGAGGAGTTCGGTGTTCCAATACCGACTGGAATCATCGAGGCGAATCTGGGCATACTGGGCTTTTAGTACCTGTAGTTCCTGCAATCCTTTTGCCATTAGTTCCGCCGTGCGAAAGACGCCACAGTACTGGGTCATGCAGTCTTGCACCTGCTGGCGAAGCTGCGCAATGCGTAAACTGCCCTGCTGGCTCACCAAGCCTTGAAGTTGTTGTTCAGCGGCGGCCAAGTACGGCTGGGGATCCAGTTCTGGCCATGGCAACTGGGCGAGATCCGCGGCAATGGAGCGGCCAGTACGCCGTCCAAAGACCACGCACTCCAATAGCGAATTACTGCCTAGGCGGTTGGCACCGTGGACAGAAACACAGGCACATTCCCCCGCCGCGTAAAAGCCGGTCACGGTTTCATCGGCGTTGGCACGCACATGCCCATTCACAGTGACGGGAATGCCCCCCATCGAATAGTGAACGGTGGGACGCACGGGAATTGGCTCGACCACCGCATCAACGCCCGCTAAACGGTGGGCTTCTTCCCAGCAAAAGGGAATGCGACTCATGATCTTGTCCCGCCCCATGTGGCGCAAGTCGAGATAGACAAAGGGACCACCCGCATTGCCATCCGGATGTAGGCCACGACCTAGGCGGATTTCAGTAGCAATGGCACGGGAGGTAATGTCGCGGGGGGCTAGCTCCATGCGACTGGGGGCATAGTGGGCCATAAAGCGTTCCCCGGCGGCATTGATTAGGTACGCCCCTTCGCCACGCACCGCCTCGGAAATTAACACCCCTGCCGGATACAAGCCGGTGGGATGAAACTGGACAAATTCCATATCTTCGAGGGGTAGCCCTGCCCGCGCAGTCATCGCTAAACCATCACCCGTGGAAGCAAAGTCATTGGAGGTGGTATTAAAGACTCGTCCGTAGCCGCCGGTGGCAAAAAGAATGGCCTTGGCACGCAGTACCTCTAGCCGCCCAGTTTCAATGTGGTAGGCAACAACCCCCTTGGCCTGCTGGTTTTCAACAATGAGTTTCAGCACGTACCACTCACTCAAAAACGTAACGTTGTACTTCAGCAGATTGCAGTACAACTCGTGGAGAATGGCATGGCCGGTTTTGTCGGCGGCGTAGCAGGTACGCTGATGGCTGTGGCCGCCAAAGGGACGCTGGGCAATGCGCCCATCCGGCAAGCGGGAAAAGAGCACCCCCAAGTGTTCGAGGTCAATGACTACGTCGGGGGCTTCCTGAGTCAGAAGGGCAACCGCATCCTGATCCGCTAAAAAATCTGAACCTTTGACGGTATCAAAGGCATGGCTCTCCCAAGAGTCTTGGGTATCAACATTTTTGAGGGTGGCGGCAATGCCCCCTTGAGCGGCAACGGAGTGGGAGCGGATGGGATGGGTTTTGGCCACAAGGGCAATGGCGGTCTCGGGTGCAAGGCGGCAGATCTCCAAGGCAGCCCGACAGCCGGCCAGTCCACCACCGACAATAACTACCGCAAACTCCTGCATCCCCAGTCCTTTTAACGCACCCTCTGGCTAGCATGGTCATCCCCCCAAAGGGGTGAGGCGACCCTCTCTCTATACTAGGGTGGCTTTTGGGCAAACGGGGGCGCAAATCCGCTCAAACTGTAGCAAAATCAACTTGCGAGCCTGAAGAATTAATCGCTAAACTTGCAACATTGAGCGGGAGGCAGCGTTCCTTGAGTTGGTTTTTTCTACAGTATGGTAATGACTGCCGCGTGCGCCACTGGCAGCCGAGCGATCGCCCCGCTGTCATCCAGTTAATCCAAAGCGTACTGGCAGAATTTGGTCTCCACTGGCAACCGGAGGGGGCTGACTGTGATGTGGTTCACGTTGAGGACTACTACCAGCAGCGGGGCGGGCAGTTTTGGGTGGTCGAGCAGCATCAGGACATTGTCGGTACGATTGCCTTCTATCCGATTGAGCGGGGCGAGGCTGCGGTAGAAATTCGCAAGATGTACTTGCACCCGCGGGTCCGCGGCCAAGGGTTAGGGACGTTTCTACTGCACCACCTAGAGCAGGCCATTCAAGGGGCGGGTTATCGCAAAATTTGGATTGAAACTGCTTCTGTGATGACAACGGCGGTACACCTCTACGAGAAGGCGGGCTACCAACCCACCAGTGGCGTTGAAACTCAGCGCTGCGATCGCGTCTATGTGAAGGATTTGCACCCCCATGGGGTGGCGGCGGTTGTTTCTGCCTCCTGTTAGGGGACTGTGCGCGGCGATCGCCCTCGGGCTGCTACCGATCCCAGCGAATGCCCTGTGCCCGGCAAACATGGCAACCGCCATCGAGCAGCAGATCCAACACCCCCAGTGGCAAGCGGGACAGTGGGGCATTGACGTGCGGAACCTCAGCACGGGTGAGGTGCTCTACAGCTATCAAGCCGAAAAGCTCTTCCTCGTGGCCTCGAACGTGAAGCTGACCACGACCGCGGCGGCCTTAGCCTACTGGGGGACGCAGCATCGCTTTCAAACCGTTGTTAGTGCCGTGGGGCGATCGCCGGAGCTTGAGCGACTGCGGCTTCAGGGGGGCTTTGACCCCAGCTTGAGGGATCAAGACCTTGCCCGGATGGCTCGCGCCTTGGCAGATCAAGGGATACAGCGGATTCAAACCCTAGAAATTGGCGGTGCCGCACCCGTTTGGACGGAGCCAACCTGGGCCATTGAGGATTTAAGCAGGGGCTACGGGGCAACCGTCACCCGCCTGAGTGTGAATCAAAACGCCCTTGCAATTGATGCCACGCCCCAACAGATAGGGCAACCCCTTGCCTTGGCATGGCGGCAGCCCAGCGCAACCCTCGGGTGGCAGGTGGTCAATGAGACTCGCACCGTGGCCACAACAGAGCCAGAATTTCTTGAGAGTGAGGTCACTAATCGCCAAATTACCATTCGCGGTCAACTGCACGTTGGCAGCCCAGCGGGGGATATTCGAGTCCCCCTGCCGCACCCCGCGTCTTACATCCAAGCGCAGATTGAACAGGCTCTACAGGCAGCGGGCATCACGGTAGAGCGCAGCGTCTTTGTGGATCGTCCGGATCATCTGCCGCAGATTCTCCTGCGCCATGCCTCGCCGCCCTTGGCAGAGCTAATGGTGCCCATCAATCAAGATAGTGATAACTTCTATGCCGAGATGTTGTACGTGGCTCTTGAGCAGGCACAGCCCGGCTACCGTCAGCGGTATCTTGAAGGCCATCGCATCGGGACGGCGGTGCTGGTGGATGGCTCCGGCCTCTCGCGCCAAAACTGGCTGACCCCCCGTGCGCTCACAACGCTCTTGGAGGCGGTATCGCGTCGTCCGGAGTTTCCCCTCTGGCGGCGATCGCTCCCCTTGGCGGGCACCTCCGGTACCCTGCGCCGCCGTTTTCAGAATACCCCTGGACGGGTTTGGGCGAAAACCGGTACCCTACGGGGTGTGGTTGCCTTATCCGGCTATGCAGAACCTACCCGTCATCCCCCCTTGGTGTTTAGTATTGTCTTGAATCAGGCGGGCACTTCTACAGCCGAACTGCGTCGTGGGCTTGATGCAATTGTGTTGCAACTGCTAGAACTTACGGAGTGCGAAACTGAGTTGATGCTGGGATAGGAGTAAAAACGTTTGAGTAGAAGGTATTTTCGTCGCTGGGTGGTAGGGGCGATCGCCCTTTTCAGCATTTGTGTGGTGTTGTTCTTGAGCGCCCCGAGTGTGGCTCAGGTGCCCATTCCGGGTCTCAACCAAGCCACCGTAGCTCCACCCCCGCCGGGGGTGCGTCGCATTGGCGAACTCGAAACCGCAGAGGTGCGCTTTGATGGCGATGTGTTATTTACCATTGCGGCTCCCACCGTGCGCGATCGCAATGCTCCGGGCGATCGCATTCCGGTAGAGTTGCGGGCTGAACTGATTCAATCGAATTTGCGGCGTATTCTCAATAATGCCCTTGAAAACCGCCGTAGTGCCCCTGAGGTGGTAAGTATTGGCGTTGCCCGTCTCAATAACGAGTTGGTAATTAGCGCCCGCCTTGGTCAGTCCCAGCGCACCACCCGTATCCTTACCATTACCGATGCTGACAGCGACTACCATCAATTGCCGCCAGAGACCCTTGCCGAAAACTGGCGGGGTATTTTGCAAACCCAAATGAACCAAGCCATTAGGGAGCGCACCTATGCGGCCTTGATAGGCCAACTACAAGCGGCAGCATGGATTGCCCTGAAAGTGCTTGCCGCCAGTACTCTCATGTTTTTAGGGCAGACCCTGCTGGCACGACAGCGCCGTTCCCTACAGCGGCAGTTGACCTCCCTGACGGTAGAGACCGCACCCAACCCACCGGATCGCCTCCTGCCCCTGCTACCCAACTTGAGACCTGAGTTTTTCTTGAAGCAGCGGCTGAAACTGATTCGCCTTGTGCGCTATTTGCTGATATGGGGGCAGATTGCCCTGTGGCTGTACACAGTAGCGCTTATTCTCGGTTTGTTTCCGGCCACGCGGGGGTGGAGTTCCCAGGTGTATGGCCTCCCCCTTCTCTGGGTGGCGGTGTGGTTTGGCACCGGTCTGGTGAATCAGGTGGCAGATCTGGCTCTGGATCGCATTCGGGTCTTCTGGGAGCAAAATAATCTGGTCAAGTTTGATGATGTACAGCGCAAGACCCTGCGCATTGGCACCACCATTGAAGTGCTGCGCAGCCTCAAAACGGTGCTGATTTACCTGACGCGGATTGTGGTCATTCTTAGTTCGTTTGGGGTGCCTATTTCCTCGATTTTGGCGGTGGGGGGTTTTCTGGCGTTGGCCATTTCCCTTGGCTCCCAGAACTTGGTCAAGGATATTATTAACGGGCTGCTGATTGTCTGGGAAGATCAGTACGCCATTGGCGATGTGGTGGAAATTGAACCCTACGCTGGCATGGTGGAAAACCTCAACCTGCGGGTGACTCAGTTGCGGAATGCCGAAGGCCGCTTAATTACCATCCCCAACAGTACAATCACCAAGGTGGCCAACCTGACCCGCACGTGGTCGCGGGTTGACCTAGAACTGTGGGTGGACATCACCGCTGACCCTGACCGCGTCCTTGGTCTGCTGGCAGAGTTGAGTGAGGCGTTTTACACTGATGCCGCATGGCAGGCAAAAACCCTAGCCCCCCCGGAAGTGTTGGGTATTGACCAGATTACCGCCAGTGGGCTGTTGGTACGCATCTGGATTAAAACCCAACCCGGTCAGCAATGGGCCGTGGCACGGGAATTTCGCCGCCGTGCCCTCAATGCCCTAGCCGCCAACGGTATTCCCATTGGTCGCCTGCACCAACAACTCCACCTTGTGCAGCAGGGGAATGGCAAGTTGCGCCACGAGTTTGGGGAGTAACGAGTGGGTGAACCGCCGCGCGATCGCATCCTAGTGGTGGGGGGCGGCGCCGCTGGCATGTTCGGGGCGATCGCCTGTGCCGGGGTCAACCCCCATGCCCGCATTACCCTGCTGGAAGCTGGCGCTCAGGTGCTAGCTAAAGTACGTATCTCGGGGGGAGGTCGCTGTAATGTGACCCACCATTGCTTTGATCCGGCCCTGCTGGTGCAGCACTACCCCCGCGGTGGCAAGGCGCTGCGGGGCGCCTTTCATGCCTTTCAGCCCCGTGATACCCTGCACTGGTTTGAGACGCGGGGAGTCGCCCTCAAAACTGAATCGGATGGGCGCGTGTTTCCGGTCTCGGATGACGCCAGCACCATTATTGACTGCTTAGTGGCGGAGGCAAAGGGCCTTGGGATACGCCTGCGCACCCACGCCGCCGTTAAACGTATTACCAAAGTGGGGGCAGCATTTCAGGTGACGATAACCCAGCAGCCTGACCCCCTTGTGGCCGATCGCCTTCTCCTCGCGACAGGGAGCAGTGCCCAAGGCTATCGTTTAGCGGCTGCCCTCGGCCACACCATTGTGCCACCGGTGCCCTCCCTTTTTACCTTTCAAATCGTTGATCCCAAGCTACACGAGCGAGCGGGGTTGAGTGTGAATCCGGTTCGAGCCACCCTCAAGGTGGCCAATCATCCGCCTTTAACCCAAGCGGGAGCGCTGCTAGTGACCCATTGGGGCTTCAGTGGCCCAGTCATCCTGCGGCTCTCGGCTTGGGGTGCCCGTGCCTTGGCGGAGTCGAACTACCAAGCCACCCTCGTCGTTAACTGGTTGCCAAGGTTCACCGGGGATGAGCTCCGCACTTGCTTGGAGACCTGTCGTACTGAAATGCCCAAGCGGGCGATCGCCAACCACTGCCCCTTTCCCTTACCGCGCCGCCTCTGGAGCTATTGGCTCGAGACAGTGACCCTTCCGCCCGATCAAACTTGGGCGCACCTCAGCAAAAAATCGGCGCAGCAGTTAGCCGCAGTACTCCACCGCAGTCAGTTCACCATTGTTGGCAAAGGGGTTTTCAAAGAGGAATTTGTTACCTGTGGCGGCGTGGATCTGAAGGACATCGATTTTAAGACCATGGCTAGCCGCCGCTGCCCCGGCCTCTTTCTGGCCGGAGAAATTTTAGATATTGATGGCGTGACAGGTGGCTTTAACCTGCAAAGTGCCTGGACGACCGGCTGGATTGCTGGCCAGAATTTAGGCCGCCACGGGTAACTGGAACGATCGCCACAGTTGCCGCCGCCCCAACTCCACATCCTCCGGTCGGCACTGCCAGTCAGGATGCGCCGTCATCAGCAAACTTTCGAGGGCTTCCCGATCAAACAAATGCCAAACGGGTGCCCCCGCCACCTCATCGGCAATGGCCAGCAAATTATCCCCCACGCAGTGGAGCTCAAAACAGGTGGCCGCCCGCTGAAACTGTACCCGCTGCCCCGGCAAGAGCGATCGCACCGTTGCCATGATCTCCCGCAACTCAGCAATACTTTGCACCGTTAGCCCCGGAATCGCCGCCAACTGCTGCGGATCGCCGTTGATCTGTAACCAGTACTGGCGACTGGGATCAATCCCCAACAGCCATGGATCAGCATCATCTAAACGATAACGAGGGGCAAGCGAAAATCCGTGCATCATCTATACCATCCTAAATACTAGTGTTTGTCGTAAATTCAAGTGTTAGCGGTGGCGATCCCGAGGCGATCGCTGTTTAGTAGTGTGATAAGTCTTCTTTATTTGATCAATTAGAGTTAATAATGCTTAACATTTAGATAATGCTTCTTAACAAATTGCCCCTCTATTTGGTTGCCAGCACCGCTCCAAAACGAACATTAATGCATAAGATTGAGTTACCCATCGGTTATTGACACTAACCCATGGTTTTGGGTGTGAGGACAGGAACGGAATGTTAAGTCAAGAGCGGCTCACCAGTTCCCACGAGTGTGAGCGAGCATGGATTGAGATTGATCTGGCGGCATTGGCAACCAACACACAGCACCTGCGGCAATGGCTAGGCCCCAACACTGGCCTCTTGGCGGTCGTAAAAGCCGATGCCTACGGTCACGGTGCCGTCCTTGTGGCACAGACGGTGCTAGCCCACGGTGCCACCGAGCTAGGGGTGGCCACCATTCCCGAAGGGATTGCCCTGCGCCAAGCGGGCATTAGCGCCCCCATCTTAGTGTTGGGGTCAGTGAACCTGCCTGTCCAAGTGCAAACCATGGCGCAGTGGCAGTTACAGCCAACCCTTTCTACCCCCAAGCAAGCCCTTATTTTTTCTGACTATACGGATCAGTTGCAGGAACCCCTAGACGTCCAGTTAATGATTGATACCGGCATGGCACGGCTAGGCTGCCCATGGCAAAACGCAGTGGAGTTTATCCAATTTGTGCAGCGGTTACCCCACCTGCGGATTCAGGGGATCTATTCCCACTTTGCCAGCGCCGATGATCCCAACCCCACCCTAATGCAGCAGCAGCAGGCCGCCTTCGAGCAGATATTAGGCGAGCTAAAGCGCTTAGGCCTGGCGGACGTACGCTGTCACATGGCCAACTCCGCCGCCACCTTGGCCAATCGCTCCTGCCACTATGACCTTGTGCGGGTGGGCTTAAGTTTGTACGGCATTTATCCAGCGCCCCATCTGCGCCATGTACTGCCCTTACGGCCGGTGATGCAAGTACGCTCCCGCATTACCCTCCTGAAAGATATTCCCGCCGGTGCAGGCGTGAGTTATGGCCACCAGTTCATTGCCCCCAAACCCATGAAAATTGCCGTTGTCGGCATTGGCTATGCCGATGGGGTGCCGCGATTGCTCTCCAACAAACTAGACGTGTTAGTGCAAGGCCAGCGGGTGCGCCAAGTGGGTGCCATAACAATGGATCAACTGATGATTGATGTCAGCGACATTGCCGGCCTACAGGAGGGCGATATTGTCACACTGCTGGGGGAAGATGGCCATGACTGCCTGACGGTGGAAACTTGGGCGCAGACCATTGGCACCATCCCTTGGGAAATCCTCTGTAGCTTTAAGAATCGCTTGCCCCGCATTCCCGTGGACTAAGGGGTTGGCGTTGCCGAGCCAGAGCGCACAGCGGCAAGGGTTTCCGTTTCATAAATGGTATTGGTGGGCATCACCATCCCCGCAATGCACAGCTTGACATTGCGCTGGTGCTGCACAAAAACGCGAAACCCCCCCTTACTGGTGCCACTATCCACAGCCCCGGATAAGTTGCTGCTGCAATTGGGACTCGTGGCCGCAAGACCATCAATCAGCGCTTGGGGGTTTCCTTGGGGCGCATTCCCCGCCCCCTTTTGGCGGTAGAGGATCATTGGCCCGCGCCAGTTAATGCCGCTGGTTTTAGCGCGGGTGTAGTAGGCCACTTGGGGCGTACTGGCCAAGGTGCCATCCTCCTGTTCTTCGAGGTTATCCGCTGGCTTTTGGATAAACATCACCAAGTTGTAGCCGCTGGGGGTAGTCCAACCACTGGGGGCGGTGGTGGAGACCGTCAGGGCCGAGCGAATGTCATCGGAGATAAAGTCTAGGGCACGGCTAAGGTTCATGCGCGTGGTGGCCTGCTCCTCAATCCGCTGGTTATTTTGCAGCAGTGCCACCATCCCCCAGCCTGCCATGGTGACCACAATCCCACCAATCAGTGCCGCCACCAGCAGTTCGGTAAGGGTAAAGCCCGTGCGAGCGTGATGCCAGCCCTTCATCCCTTGCGTGCGCATGCCTGTGTACTCCTATGACGAGTGAACGAGTTAGGGTGTCCGACAATTACTGGCCGTATGCCCTGTCGCATCCGTAGGCGCGTACACGCCAGTGCGCATGATCCCCAAGCCGGGGGCAATGACCAAACAGCGTTGCAGGGCAGTGTTGCCGTTGAGGGCAAGAACCGTTGTACCACTGGTACTGGCGCGCCCCTGAAAGCCAAAACGCACGGTAGCCATGCCCGGGCCGCGGCGCAGGGTAACATTTTCCAACTGCCGCGGTCCTGTGGGCAAACAGGCTTGCGGGTTGGCGGTAATGGTGGGGTTGTTGCCTACCGGAATGACCACTTGGCAGGCTTGGTTGCGGCGCATGGCTTCCCGTTGGGCTTCCCGCAGGGCACCTTCAAGTTTTTCTAGCTCTTGGTTCACCTGCTGGGTTTGCAGCCAGTACTGAAAACTTGGGGCAGCAGCCGTGGCTAAAATGGCGGCCACCGCCATCACAATTAAAATTTCAATAAGGGTTAGACCCTGCTGGACTCTACGGACAACGGAAAAAGGCATTGGGTACCACCTCGGTTGTGACTTGCGCCACGGTATTGTTATTGCTATCGCGAACGGTGTAGGCCAGTTCTAGGGTTTGAAAAGGCGCTTGATTTCGGGTTGTGGGGGTACGGGTCATGGTAAAGGTATCGTTCACAATCGGACGGTTATTGTTGCTACTGTTGAGGGCGGGCAGTAAGCTCTGCACATAGGCCGCAAAGCCACCTTCGATGGCACCGGCTCGACAGCGGGCATAGACGCGGGTACCGGCTCCCCGATACGCCGTGATGGTATTGTTCAAGGTAATGGTGTTGCCGGAAATCGCCGTAATCCGGTTCGTACCTGCATCAGAGCCAATCAACAGTTCATCTCCTACCCGAAAGCCATCGGTGGCGGAGCTGAAGGGACACGCCCCTCCGCTGCGGTACTCGGGGGGCATGGCTTGGTCATAGTCGCTTTCCCCCGGCTGGATAAAGTCAACGGTGATGGTATTCGTATTCTGAGCCGCAACGGCAAGCTTGCGCTGGGCAAAGCGGGTTTGGCAAATGTCGTAGGCGACAATTTTTACGTTTTCTAGGTCGTCTTGAATCCAGTTACTGGCTTCGGCAAAGCGGCGGGCATTCGACTGAAACAGGGCAGCCACAACCACCGCCTGCATTGCGGCCACGGTAAAGAGGCTAATCACAAGGATGGAAGCGAGGACTTCCGCCAAGGTAAATCCTTTGTTGGCTGTGTTGGTTAGGGGGCGAGTCATCAACGTTATTCTCCAAATTCTCCAAACCTTAGTACTGGGCAAGGCGATTCCAATTACTGGCCTCAGTGGTGCGGGCTACAACAATGGAGGCTTGGGCGTAGTCGCCGCCAAGGGCTTCGGGCAGGCGATCGGGAACGGAAATTTCGGCATTGTTGGAGCTAGAGCCATTCCACTCTTTTGCCCATACCGCACCGTAAATATCTGGGCTGCTGCTGCCACCGTTAATACCTACCCGCGCATCGGGGGCATAGACAAACACACTGCCGGCGGTGGAGCCGCCACTGAGGGTAAACTGCTGATCGGCGACCGCATTGTTGGGATCCGGCGGGTTGCCATAGATCCGCAGGCGATCCGGGGTGCCAATGCCACTGGGTAGCCCCATGTTTGCGCCGGTACCACAGGTGGCGCTATTGGGGCTACAGGTGTTACGGATGCCCGCTTGTCCACTGAGGGAGATGTTACCGGTGACAAAGAGGCGTACCGGAAAACGACTGGTGTTGAAGGTAAGGTTGTTGTTACCGCTGAGGGTGATGTTGCCAATCCGATAGGCGTAGTAAATTCTGTCGGGGTGACCCACCGGCAGGCTGGTATCGACGTAGGGGCGATCGCCCGGACGCGGATAGGTGCCAGCGCCGATATTGCCAAGGTTATAAGCCCCTTCGCTATAGCGACCGTTGCTGTTGGTGGTGCCGTCGGTCTCAGGTTTAGTGAGGGTAGTGGCCAACTCGGAACCCGCAGGAGCCGCCACATCGCCATTGATGGGGGGAGTTCCCGATGGATTTACGATGGGCGGTGTGGTTGGAAAGGTCGGTAAGGTAATTTTATTAACAGCAATCGTGCCCTCTACAATTGAGTTATTCAGGGCACCCACGGCTGCCCTTAGCCCCGCATTGGTGGGCTGACCGTTCACACATTGGGCGGCGGGCACCTGACAGTTATTGGCGTTGGTGCAAATCACGTTACCATTGACGGTGCCAAAAACATCATTATTGCCTAGGTTAATACTTTGCGCCAGTAACCCCGGGAAGTTGGCGGGCACATTGCGATCCGTAATCACCATTTTTTGCAAGATGAAAGCATTGGCGGGGGAGTTGTTAGGGAGGCGGCCTTCAATAAGTAAGTGACCGGTTTCTGAGGGTTGGTCGTAAAGGTAGGCTAAAATGCGGTAGTTGCCTTGGGTGGGGTTGCCAATTTGACCGTTCAACAAAATATCGCTGACGTTATCGAGGGTAAAGCAGGGGGGTACGGCATCCCCAAGGCTGGCGGCCGTCCATTGGTTGGTGGCGGCCACGGCAATGCCAGCGGTGTTGGGTTGCCCCACTTTATTGGCATCCGCGGCACGATCAATGAGATAGGCTTGACCCGTATTGGGGTTGACGGGGTTGTAGGTGCGCCGCAGCAGGATTTGGTAGTTGCCGTTGAGCAGACCTAAGGTGCGTGCCATGCCCCCTTCCGCAACGGCAAAGGCTTGCTGGGTTTGTTTTTGCAGGCTGGCGGTGCTGACATCAAGCTGCGATCGCGAAATCAGGGTAAGGGCAACCACCATCATGATCAGCCCCATGCCGAGGACGAGGGGTAGGGTAAAGCCGCGCTGCCGTCGCCGCCGATGCCCTGCCGGAGGATGGGATAGCTGCCGTGAGAGTACGCGGAGAACTTTCTTAACTTTCATGATGTCCACCCTATGGTGCCAATGCTACAGTTCCATACCAACGGCCACAACGATCCTGCTATCTGTTTTATATCAATCACCTAAACGTAAGGATACCCCGCAGGTTTCTATAACGCTGATTCAACAATCAACAATACAGTCAAGGAAAAGATGGTGATTTCGCGCATGTCCCCTTACCTTACGGTATGGGTAAGCCAATTATAACAAAGCGGTTTGTACTCTTTAGGGGGGCGCGGGCATCCTGCCCCTCAGGTTTGCATACAGGTTTGCATAAATGTGGTATCAAATGATGAACTATCCAGAGAACTAATTGAGGGGGCGATCGTGCGGTCACTGTGGCAGTCGCGGCTAAATGGGTGGTTTCAACTGGAGCGAGCTAAAACAACCCTATCGACGGAACTGCTGGCGGGGCTGACCACGTTTTTGACCATGGCCTACATTCTGCCGGTGAATGCTCAAATTCTCTCGAATGCAATTTTTTTGCAGCAACCCCAAGATTTGCGGGGGGAACTGATTATTGCCACGGCGGTTTCGGCGGCAGTGGGCAGTATTCTCATGGGCTTGTGGGCAAATTATCCGGTGGCGCTAGCACCCGGGATGGGCATCAATGCTTTCTTTGCGTTTGCGGTGGTGCAGCAATTGCAGATTCCGTGGCCGCTAGCCTTGAGTTCTGTGTTTATTGAGGGGTTTATCTTTATTCTGTTGACCTTTACCGGTGTGCGATCGCTGGTGGTGAATATGATTCCCCTGTCGCTGAAGGTGGCGATCGCGGCGGGGGTGGGGTTATTTATTGCCTATATTGGCTTGGCCAACGCCGAAATTATTGTGCTGGATCCGGTAACTAAAACCACCCTGACTCAGTTTCATACTTGGCCGCCGATTTTGGGGGCGGTGGGCACGTTTGTAACGGCGATGCTCTGTGCCAAAGAGATCAAGGGAGCGATTTTTTGGGGAGTGCTGGGCACCGCTTTTGCCGGTTGGGTGGTGGGGGCAGCCCCTTGGCCCACGGGTCTGGTGGACTGGCCGCAGTGGCCGACCCACTTGTTTGGTCAGGCGTTAGTGGGGTTGGGGTCACTACGCCCGCATCAGGTGAGTTCGTTTTTGCTGGTAACACTGGTGCTGTTGTTTACCGATTTGTTTGATACGGTGGGCACGTTGTCGGCAGTGAGTGTGCAGGCCGGGTTTCTCAACCGTCAGGGGCACCTGCCGCGATCCTTAGGCGCTTTCATGGCGGATGCGGTGGCCACGGTGGTGGGGTCACTCCTTGGCACCTCGACGGTGACCACCTACATTGAGTCGGCAGCGGGGATTGCCATTGGCGGGCGGACGGGACTAACGGCGATTGTGGTGGGTGGCTTGTTTGTGCTGTCCTTGCTATTTTTGCCGATTGCGACGGCCATTCCTGCCTTTGCGACCACCCCAGCCCTTGTCTTGGTGGGGGTGTTTATGGTGCGCTCGATTCGCGAGATTCCTTGGGAAGACCTCACTGAGGCCATTCCTGCCTTTTTGGTGATGCTGGTGATGCCCTTAAGTTACTCCATTAGTGAGGGGTTGGCAGTGGGCTTTATTAGCTATCCCTTAGTGAAGTGGGCCAGTGGCAAAACGGCAGAGGTGCATCCGGCCCTGTGGGTCTTGGCCATTATCTTTTTGGGGCACTACTTTTGGCGTTAAACGTACCCCGGAATCAACTATCGGCGGGCAAAGTAGGTTAGGATGCTTCTGGATTGCATTGGTCGCCAAGGGTGCTATGGACTTAAAATCCCTCATTCGTGATGTCCCCGATTTTCCCAAGCCCGGCATTTTGTTTCGGGATTTAACGACGCTGCTGCAAAACCAAGCAGGGCTGCGCTATGTGGTGGATCAACTGGTGGAAAAGCACCGCCATGATGGTCTTGACTACATTGCAGGTATTGAATCGCGGGGCTTTATTTTTGGTGCGCCCTTGGCCTATCACTTGGGGGCGGGGTTTATCCCCCTACGCAAGCCCGGTAAACTCTGCCGTCCGGTTTATACGGTGGAATATACCCTCGAGTACGGCAGCGATCGCCTCGAAATGCACCAGGATGCCATCCAGCCGGGGCAACGGGTACTGATTGTAGATGACTTAATTGCCACCGGTGGGACGGCAGCCGCCGCCGCAGGGTTAATGGCCCAAGCCGACGCAGATTTGCAGGGGTTTGCCTTTATTGTGGAGTTGGCAGACTTGGGTGGGCGGCAAAAACTGCCGGATGTGCCCATTACAACCCTCGTCACCTATTAGCCCACAGCGTTGAGCAACAATCCTTTGGCATTTTCGGCAGATGGGCAGCAAGGGGAACTATTCTCGGCGCAGGAGCAGTGGCGCCTGCGATCGCCCACAGGACACTATGGCAGCCCAGCAACGCTAGACCTAACAGCCGCTACCCTTGAGCAGTGGAAAGCCCCAATTCGCACCTACCAGCAGGAGCAGCGGCAGGCCATACAGCAGCCTAGTTTATTCGCGCTAGCCGAGGGTCACCCGCCCATTGTGGATCCGTGGTCACTCCCGCCCCACAACTCTCTGTTTTGGCGGCAAAAAACGTTCGGGGGCGATCGGCCTGCCATTTACTTTGTGATTGACTATGCCTATCCCCTACTGCTCTACGTGGGTGAAACGGGACGCGGACAACAGCGCTGGCAGCAGGCGCACGACTGCAAACACTATGTGCAGCGCTACCTGTTTGCCCATCACCAAGGACACGTGGCGGTTGCGGTGGGAATTGCCTTTGACTATACTGCCCCCACTCACCGCAAACAGCGCCAGCAGCAGGAGCAGCAGTTAATTGCCTACTGGAAGTCTCCTTTCAACAAGGAAAACTGGCTCTATTGGCGCACCCCCTTTGTTACCGAGGAATAATTGACTTAAATTGACTTATAAAATGGAATTGTCGCCTCGTATTTTCTTTTTGTACTTGGCGGAGTGAGCCAAGGTCATACTGGTGCAACAAGGGTGAAACCTCAGTGAAACCCTATATCTATAGAATGATCTGTATCAGGTATATGTTTCAGCGCATTTGGGTAACCTAACTGAGTATGACTCCTCCGGCTGCCGCGCGGTTGCTCCCCAGCGACCAAGACCTCTTTCAGGCTCTCCTCAATTACGGTAGCCTTGCGACCAAAGCGGAGAAGCAGGAGGCTCTGTTGGCGCTACTCCAGCGCGATCGCGCCCAAGTAATGGTAAAAACCATTGCCCAAGCGGCCTTTCCCCAAACGGCCTTTAACGTTGCCCTGTGGATGCTCAGCCATGATCTGGTAACGCTGGATTGGCTCTACGATATTACCTATCGCATTTCTACCCATGGCAGTCAAGAAACCATTGATCTGCGGTTACTCTACAGTAGCCTCAAGCAATTAACCGTCCTTGATGAAGCGGTCATACTGGGGCAAACGGAGGCGTGCCTGAAGGCAATTCGCCTCGATGATCTGGATTTAGATGCCTTTATCACCGCCCTAGACCCAGGGATCGCCCTCAGTTTACTCTCGTGGTTTGTCACGTTCAAAAAAGTGACCACGGTAGATCTAGAGTACATCAGCCAAATTGTCCAAAAGGTCAAACCAACGCCCACCGCCCCGAACGACCCTAACGAAACAACAGAAGTCCATTCACAGCCCCTAAGGCCAGAGCCGCAGATCATTGAGCACACCCTAGAAGATAAGCTGCTTGATTTGAACTTAGAACTTGGCGGCACCGAGACAGAAATTCTGCCCAGAGTGCTGGATCGCTTTTTGTTTAAGCGGACGCGCGATCGCCAAACGGGTGAAGACCAAGTGGTTTACCGACCGGATACCGCCGTTGTACGCCTAGCCTGTGTGGGAGAGGAGCGCCGCGATGTCCCCGTCCCTGTCCGCAGTGCCAAGACATGGCCGCCGGGGGTCTATGTCATTTATCGCGAAGAGGAATCGCTACAGCTGATGCGCTTGCCCGAAAATGACTTCTATGAGATTCTACCCGTTGGCCCTGACCCCTACCTGCGGGCAGAAACCATTGCCCGTATGGTCAAGGAAGGACAGCGATCGTGAGTGGTGTACGTCTGGAGCAGTTAACCAAAATTTATCGCGATCCGCAGCGGGGCGGTGAGGTGACCGTGCTCGACCGGATTGATCTAACCGTTGCTGAGGGTGAATTTCTGGTTTTGGTTGGGCCTTCCGGCTGTGGGAAAAGCACGCTCCTGCGCTTAATTGCGGGGTTAGATCAGCCAACCCAGGGCACCATTTGGGTGGGCGATCGCCCCGTCAATGGCTTGCCCCCCAAAGCCCGCGACATTGCTATGGTGTTTCAAAGCTATGCCCTTTACCCGCACCTCACGGTCTATGACAACCTTGCCTTTGGTCTGCGTCGCAGTCTGCAAATGAAGGGCAGCAGCCTTTTACCAGCGCCCTTAGAAGCCACCCTGAGCCGTTGGACGCGCCCCCTACCCAAATCCTTGCAACTCTCCTTTGCGCGGGAGCGAGCCATTCATCAACGGGTCCTGAGCATTGCCCAGATGCTACAAATTGATTCCCTATTGTGGCGTTACCCCAAGCAGCTTTCCGGGGGGCAGAAACAGCGGGTTGCCCTCGGACGGGCGATGGCTCGCAATCCCCAAGTCTTTTTAATGGATGAACCCCTCTCGAATTTGGATGCAAAGCTGCGCACCGAAACCCGTAGCCAAATTGTCCAACTTCAGCAGCAGTTAGGGGTGACCACCCTCTATGTCACCCACGATCAAACGGAAGCCATGACCATGGGCGATCGCATTGTGGTGCTCAATCAAGGGAAAATTCAGCAGATTGCTGCTCCCCTCGAACTGTATGAGCGCCCCGCCAATCGCTTTGTGGCGGAGTTTATTGGCTCGCCACCCATGAATTTTGTAGCCGTGACCGTGACCGCCGCTGGTCTTGAGGTAGCAGGTCAGCCGTTGCCCCTCACCAGCCAACAGCAGACCCAGTTAGCCCCCTACCGCAATCAAACCCTGTGGCTAGGTATCCGGCCTGAGCACGTCCATCTCGGCAGTGCCAATGACCCCACAACCATTGCCGTCACCGTGATCCTCGTGGAAACCCTAGGTCACGAAACGGGCCTAACGGTTCAGCTTGCCCACGACCCCTTAGCGTGGCGGGTACGTCTCAGCGGCCAGCACCCCATCCGGCGGGGCGATCGCCTCCACCTGCACCCCGACCCTGCCCACCTGCACTTTTTTGACCTTGAGAGTGGTCAGCGCCTCCTGTAGCCATGTCCCTTGCCCATAAACTGCAAACCCGTCTGGCCCGCCGCGGCATTACCTGCAAAAGTCACCTGCGCCGCCACGGCTTCAGTCGCGGCCAAGCCCATGCCATCTGGACAGGCGAGCTACACCGCTTGCGCCTGCAAACCATTGAACAACTGGCGGCGCTATTGGCGTTTTCCCCTTTAGCCTTTTGGCAGTGGCTGTATGAGGACACCACCTCGCCAGCGGCAGAGCTGCAATACCGCGCCCTCAACACCCTGGAGCCATTTTTGCGCTTTTGGCCAATGGCCGCCTATGCCGCCAGCCAGAACCCCACCGCCCCGGCTCAGCGCATTCTGCCCCTCGTGAAACCCGTCTTTACCCTCTTAGAGCAGTGGGGGGTCACCCCCATTGGCGAAGTGGGGGCTGTGGTTCCCTTTGATCCGCGGCAGCACCAAAGCAATGTCGGTCACCTTGCAGCCGGTCGCCCTGTTCGCATCAGCCATCCGGGCTATTGGTGGGGCGATCGCCTCCTGTTTCGCGCTCAGGTAACGCCAGCAAATACTCCTGCACAATCTGCCCCCCCAGCACATGCTCCTGAAGCACCCGCTCAATCACCTCAGGGGTTACCGAATGGTACCACACCCCATCGGGATAAACCACCAAGATCGGCCCGTGCTGACACACCCGCAGACAATTAGCCTTGGTGCGGAAAATGCACCCTTCAGGACGGGGTTGATCCATCCCCAACTCCTTAAGGCGCTTTTTCAGGTAGTCCCACGCCGCCAACCCCACCTCCTTTGAGCAGCAGAGGGGTTTTGTCTGATCGGCACAGAGAAAAAGATGCCGTCGAATGCGGCCAATCCCGAGGGCGCTCAACTGTTCCGCCAAAGAAACATTGGTCAAGGGTGTCCCCTCCTAATCAGCAGGGATGGTTTCGGGGGTGGGCAGCACCATCGAGGAGGTGGGGGAGGGCTGCCGCCGATTCCATTCAATCTCCGGCATTTCCTCAAACGCTCGCCGTAAAGAGGCTTCCCAAAATTTGCGTACCTTCACCAGAAAGGGATCCCCCAAAACAAACTCAGCCCGATGGCAGATTTCAAAGCTATCGGTGCGGTACATGATCAAATCTAAAGGCGGGCCAACAGAGATATTCGACTTCATCGTGGAGTCAAGGGAAAGCAGCGCATACTTGGCCGCCGCATCCACAGAGGTATCAAACCGCAACGTCCGGTCTAGGATCGGCTTGCCATACTTCGTTTCGCCAATTTGCAGGAATGGCGTTTCCGGCGTGGCCTGCAGGAAATTACCTTGGCTGTAAATGAGGTACAAATAAGGCTCCTCACCGCGAATTTGGCCCCCCACCAAGAACGTACACTGATGATCAATATTGTCCTTGCTCAGCCATGGCCGATGGGCTTCGCTCACCTCCCGTAGCTTACTGCCCACGTAGCGGGCTACCTCGTACATATTGGGCAGTGTGTTCAGGCTGTGCTCCAACTGACCCTTGAGATCGCGACGGATAAGCGTTAAGACCTCTTGGGTAATTGAGAGATTACCGGCAGTGCAAATGACAATCACCCGCTCGCCGGGAACAGAAAAATCAAACAGTTTTTGATAGGTAGAGATATAATCGACCCCCGCATTGGTGCGAGAATCTGCCGCCATCACCAACCCCGAGGTGGTGAGAATGCCTAAGCAGTATGTCATTGCGAGCGCGCTCCGCCAAATTAGCCAGCATCGATAGAGTATGGACTAGCATATCGGGGATTGCCGGGGAATGCTAGCAGCCCTTGCTGGCGGGTCGAGGGGGCGTGGCCAACCCCATAGGGGCTAGAAGATGGCGCTGATACACTCTTGGGTTGCTGCCTTGAGTTCCGGCGGTTCCTCGTCCGGAGCAAGTTGACGAAACTGCTCGTAGGGCATGGTCGCTTGTAGGCGGTTAATCAGGCAGGTGCAGTAGCGATCGCCGCGATCGCCAAAGCCGGGGGGAGCCTGCTTCGCAAATTTAGATTGGCAGTCCGTCATAAACGTCGCCACCGCCTCAGGTGGGTAGGCATTGTCCGCTGTTGCCAAGGCAGGTAGCACCCCTAGGCAAAGGCTTAGCCCCATCATCCGAGCAATCCAGTTCACGGCCAGTCTCCATCTAGACGCTACAATCAAAACCCCATAACCCCATTTTGGCAGAGGGGTTCTGCGGCAGCAGCAAATTCAAACTTTCATTGCAGTCATGGACAAGGCTAACCGCTTTGCCTATACTTATCTTCTAAACCTTAATTGCTGACAGCCGCCTATCTGGAAATTATCGAGTACCTGTGGTGCCTAAGCACTGCGGTGGATTCCTAAACTACTATTGGCGTTCTAGAGGGTGTATAAAATTGATTGCATTTGTGTGTTTAGCCATTGGCGAAGGAGGCTCTCATTTCTGAACCACTCTCCCTGACCCAAAGCCTACGGGGTACCCGCGAAGTCCGTGACGACTACCAAGTCTTTCGGCTGACGGGTCTAATTGATGCGTTCTCTGAATCTGCCTTTCGTAAGGTCATTAGTAAATGCTTTGACGATGGGCCGGCCAGTATTATCCTTGATCTCTCTAAGATTGAGTTTATTGATAGCTCCGGCTTAGGGGTACTGGTGCAACTGGCCAAAAAAGCCCAAGAGCATCAGGGGCAACTGCAAATTGTGACCAATCCACGGGTGACCCAAACGGTTAAAATGGTGCGCCTAGAGAAATTCTTACCGCTACAGCCCGATTTGGCCACGGCGATCGCCCAAATTAAAGAGCAACCGTCCGCCTAGGGCGTGCCATGTTCAACCGTTCTGATCGCGGGGCGTTCTGAGCGCTCACACGTCAACGTATGGTCTCTGAGTCATTTCTGCCACTTGCACCGAGTGCCATTGCCCCGCAGCAGTTGTCCCCTGTTGCCCTCGCCTACTTTGGCGATGCGGTTTACGAACTCTTTATTCGCTTTATCTTTTTGACCCCACCCCAACGCATTAGCGCCTATCACCATCAGGTGGTTGCCCACGTCCGTGCCGAGAGCCAAGCCCGCTACATGGAAGTGTTATGGCCCCACTGCACCGCCGCCGAGCTAACGATTTTCCGCCAAGGGCGCAATGCTGCTGCCGATGGCCCCAAGCGTGTATCCGCAAAAATCTATCGTCAAGCCACCGGCTTTGAAACCCTCCTCGGCTATTTGTACCTCAGCGATCCACCGCGACTGCAAAGCATTCTTGCCCTGCTTGAGCGCCACATTCGGGCAGAATTAGCCGCCACTGAATCTCCGTAATGAAATGTAACCACAGCGTGATAGGATGCTTAGTGGCCAGTTCAAGGCATCTCAGGATGCTCCGCGTGCTGCTGTGACGGTTCCCAATTCGGCATCTGCGTCCTCCCCTGCCACCCCTAGTTCTCACCCGAACTCCAGTGGTGCAGCGATGGAGGAATTTTATCAACTGTGTCGCGAGCTATTCACGACCAGCCTGATACTGATGGCGATCGCCTTTGGTGCCGTCTGGGTCATTTACGGCCTTAACACAGCCTTGAACTACCTATTGGGGGCAAGTGCTAGCCTTATCTATTTGCGCTTACTTGCCCGCAACGTGGAGCGACTGGGCAATGACCAGAAAAAGCTCGGAAAAACGCAGCTTCTTGTGGTGGTGGTGGTCATCATTGCGGCTGCCCGCTGGCAGGAGTTGCACATTATTCCGGTCTTCTTGGGGTTCTTAACCTACAAAGCAGCCATTCTGGTCTATATGTTTCGTACGGTTTTGCCGTCCCCCTAAGGCTGGCTGACTGTTGTCCTTAGAACATTTACGTGCGGAGGCATGATGCCTTTGATCCACCTTTGGACCTCTCTCCCCTTCGCCAAGCTAGAGGTGGGGCACCACTTCTACTGGCATATTGGCAACCTCAAGGTTCACGGTCAAGTCTTCATCACAACATGGATTGTGATGACCATTTTGATCGTGGCCGCCGTGGCCGCCTCGCGGAATATTCAGCGTATTCCTAGCGGTATCCAAAACCTAATGGAGTATGCCCTTGAATTTATCCGTGACTTGACCAAAGGTCAGATGGGGGAACACGAGTATCGGGCGTGGGTTCCGTTTGTAGGAACCTTGTTCCTGTTCATCTTTGTCTGTAACTGGTCGGGTGCACTGGTGCCGTGGAAACTCATTGAGCTGCCGGAAGGGGAGTTGGCAGCACCCACCAACGACATCAATACCACGGTTGCCCTTGCCCTGTTGGTCTCCTTGGCCTACTTTTATGCGGGGCTGCGTAAGCGCGGGCTAAAGTATTTCACCAAATACATTGAGCCAACGCCGGTACTGCTGCCAATTGCCATTCTGGAAGATTTTACAAAGCCTCTTTCCCTAAGCTTCCGTCTTTTTGGCAACATCTTGGCGGATGAATTGGTGGTGGGAGTCTTGGTGTTGCTTGTGCCCCTATTTGTGCCGTTACCGGTCATGGCGCTGGGGTTATTTACCAGTGCAATTCAAGCCCTTGTCTTTGCAACCTTGGCGGCCACCTATATTGGCGAAGCCATGGAAGGGCATGGGGGAGAGCACGAAGAAGCCCACTCCTAAAGGGGTACATACCCTGCTATTGTTATCTCTGGAAATTTTGTTTTCGTCCCACTACAGTCTGAGGAAATAAACTATGGATCCGTTAGTCGCTTCTGCTTCTGTTTTGGCTGCTGCTCTGGCCATTGGCTTGGCCTCCCTTGGTCCTGGTATCGGTCAAGGGAATGCCTCGGGTCAAGCGGTGGAAGGTATTGCGCGGCAACCTGAAGCGGAAGGCAAAATTCGGGGTACATTACTGCTGACCCTTGCCTTTATGGAATCTCTGACGATTTACGGTCTGGTGATTGCCCTCGTGCTGCTGTTTGCCAACCCCTTTGCATCCTAACTAACCCTTGGTGGGGAAGGCTCAGTTTTTGCGCTTTCCCCCTTTGTTCTGCCCCATTCTGGAGAGGCTGATGTTTGATTTTGATGCCACCCTACCTCTGATGGCTGTGCAATTTTTAATTTTGACGGTCATTTTGAATGCACTGCTCTATAAACCGCTGGGTCAGGCACTGGATAATCGGGATGAGTACATCCGCACCAACTTGCAACAGGCCAAGGAGCGGTTGCAGCAGGCTACGGCGCTAGCCAATCAGTACGAGCAGGAGTTGGCGAGTACGCGCCGTGAAGCCCAAGCCATCCTAGAGGAGGCGCGCGCAGAGGCACAAAAAATTGCCACAGCGGAAATTGCCGCAGCCCAGCAGACGGTGCAAGCAGAATTAATGCAGGCTCAAGCAGAAATTGATCAGCAAAAGCAGGCCACGTTGCAAGCCCTTGAAGGTCAAGTGACCAGCTTGAGTGAGCAGTTGTTAGCCAAGTTACTGGCCTAGGAGTTTGGGTCATGGACGCAGTGATTTTACTGGCAACGGAAGAGGTCGGGCATTTTGGGTTGAATACTAATTTGCTTGAGACCAATGTCATTAACCTTGCCATCATTATTGGGGTACTGGTTTATTTTGGCCGCGGGGTGCTGGGTAAAACCCTGGGCGATCGCCAGCAACAAATTGCCACCGCCATTACCGAGGCGGAGGAGCGGCAACGGACGGCCGCCGCCCGCTTGGCTCAGGAGCAGCAAAAACTTGCCCAAGCCAAGGAGGAGGCTGAGCGGATCCGTGCGGAGGCGTTGGTGCGCGCCAAAGCGGCAAAGGAAGAGCTAATTGCTCAAGCGCGGCAAGAAATTGAGCGGATTAAGCAAACGGCCTCCCAAGATACCAGTGCGGCCACGGAGCGGGCGATCGCCGAAATTCGCGAACGCATTGCCACCCTTGCCCTTGCCCAAGCAGAGCAAAAATTAAAGGAGCGTTTAAGTCACGATGCGGAGCTTCAGCGCACCCTTGTTGATCGCAGTATTGCCCTACTAGGAGGCAAATGATGCAGACCACTGTCCGTGGTGAACTTGTTGAACCCTACGCCGAAGCCTTACTGTCCTTGGCACAGTCCCATAATCTTGCGGATCAGTTTCAGCAGGATACGGGTGTCATTTTGGAACTGCTGGCGACCTCAACGGAACTGCAACAATTTTTGGCGCACCCCTTAATTCAGGCGGATGCTAAAAAGAACGTTCTGCGGCAGCTTACGGTCGATAAGGTACACGGTTATTTTCTCAATTTCCTGATGTTGCTGGTGGATCGGCGGCGGATTAACCTGTTGGCCGCGATCTGTGAGCAGTACCGTGCCCTGCTACGCAAACAGCGGAATATTGTGTTGGCGGAAGTGACGAGCGCGGTGGAATTGACCGAGCCGCAACGGCAAGCGGTGGTTGATAAGGTCAAAGCCATGACCGGTGCCGCCGATGTGGAACTGGCGATCGCCACGGATCCGGAGTTAATTGGCGGTGTGGTCATTAAAGTCGGCTCACAAATTTTTGATGCCAGCCTGCGTGGTCAACTGCGGCGCTTGAGTGTGAGCTTGGCACAGTCTGTTTAACGTCTCCTTTCTCAACTGTTGTAAACTGTCTAACCCTTGAGAGCAACTCCTATGGTAAGCATCCGACCCGATGAAATCAGTAGCATTATTCGTCAGCAAATTGAGCAGTACGAACAGTCCATCAAAGTCGATAACGTTGGGACTGTGCTGCAAGTGGGCGATGGGATTGCCCGCGTCTATGGCCTCGACAAGGTGATGGCCTCGGAACTGGTGGAATTTGAAGACGGCACGGTGGGGATTGCCCTCAACCTCGAAGAGGATAACGTCGGGGTGGTGTTGATGGGGGCTGGCCTTGGCATTGAAGAAGGCTCTACGGTGCGGGCGACGGGTAAAATTGCCTCGATTCCGGTGGGTGATAAAGTTGTGGGTCGGGTTGTGGATGCCCTGATGCGCCCCATTGACGGCAAGGGAGAGATTGAAGCAACCGCCACCCGCCTGCTCGAGTCTCCGGCTCCTGGCATTGTGCAGCGTAAGTCGGTCTGTGAACCCTTGCAAACGGGGATTACCGCCATTGATGCCATGATTCCCATTGGTCGTGGTCAGCGGGAGCTCATCATTGGTGACCGCCAAACCGGTAAGACGGCGGTGGCGATCGACACCATCCTCAACCAAAAAGGTCAAGACGTGATCTGCGTCTATGTGGCCATTGGCCAGAAAGCCTCCAGCGTTGCCCAAGTGGTGAATGTGCTGCGGGAGCGCGGTGCCCTAGACTACACCATTGTTGTGGCCGCCAACGCCAGTGACCCTGCGGCGTTGCAGTACTTGGCTCCCTACACCGGCGCCAGTATTGCCGAGTACTTCATGTACCAAGGTAAGCATACCCTCGTCATTTACGATGACCTCTCGAAGCAAGCCCAAGCCTATCGGCAAATGTCCCTACTGCTGCGCCGTCCCCCGGGGCGTGAAGCCTATCCGGGTGATGTGTTCTATCTGCACTCGCGCCTGTTAGAGCGGGCCGCGAAACTGAACGATGCCCTCGGTGGCGGTAGCATGACGGCGCTGCCGGTGGTGGAAACCCAAGCGGGGGACGTGTCCGCCTATATTCCCACCAACGTTATTTCCATTACCGATGGCCAGATTTTCCTCTCCTCTGACCTATTTAATGCGGGCTTGCGGCCAGCCATCAACGCCGGTATTTCCGTGTCGCGGGTGGGGTCGGCGGCACAGATTAAGGCCATGAAACAGGTGGCGGGTAAACTTAAACTTGAACTGGCGCAGTTTGACGAGCTACAGGCTTTTGCGCAGTTTGCCTCTGACCTAGATAAGGCCACCCAAAATCAATTGGCGCGGGGGCAGCGGTTGCGGGAAATTCTCAAACAGCCCCAGTACTCACCGATTCCGGTGGAGTATCAAGTGGCAACCATTTATGCCGGTACCAATGGGTACCTCGATGATATTCCGGTTGAGGCGGTGGCCAAGTTTGTAGCGGGTCTGCGGGACTACCTGCAAACCAGTAAGCCCCAGTACGGGGAAGCGGTACAGGCAAGCCAAAAGCTGGATGAAACCGCAGAAGCCGCCCTTAAAGAGGCGATCGCCGAGTACAAAGCCGGGTTTACGGCCTAAGCACTCGATCTTCTGCATTGACATGAACCTGCTCTTGTTTTTGGGGCAGGTTTTTTTGTGCATGGCGCAGGCGGATACCCTCACGGCACCCACCAGCAGCAGGGAAGCGTCAATAATAGGATATAGATGTTATAAGGTTTGCCCCATGGCCGCATTTTACAACTGGTATCGGACGCTGCTGCGCCACCCCAAATACCGCTGGCTGATCATTATTGCCAGTGTGGTTTATTTAATTAGCCCCATTGATATTGCCCCCGACTTGGTGCCTATCATTGGCCAGTTGGATGACGTGACCGTGATGCTCATTTTGGCCAGTGAGGTTACCCAAATTGTGATTGAGCACCTCAAACGCAAAAAACATCCAGCAGATGTCTCGGGCACCACGGTGGATGTGGAGGCGGAAGCCCTCTAGACCCTTAAAAGCCCTTAAAAGCAGTGTTGGAGGCCTATGGAGCCACCCGTTTTTGACCCCGTTGATCGGGATGCCTTTACCAACCCCACCCTACAGCGGCTGTGGTTTTTTATCTATCTGCTGCCCATTTTTGGCCTCATCCCAGCCCTTTGGCAGTTAAGTCAGCGCAGTGGCGATCGCCATGCCCGGCGGGTGAGTCGCTTGGCCGTGCTCATTGCCTTGGTCTGGCTGCTGGGGTATGGCCTACTCAATGGGACGGCAGCCGCCATGGAAACCCAATCCCTCTCCCATGGTTTGGTGCTCCTGCTCAATAGTCTTTGGGGATCGAGCTATTTTTTGCTGAACCTGTGGCTGATGGGGCGGCTGTGGCGGGGGCGCTCCCTCGAGGTGCCGCTCCTGAGGCGGCTAACCAAGTACTTGCCCTAAGTCTGCTGCCATGACCCCTGTCCGCTGGTTTTGGCTGATCCTTGGCCTAGGTGTCATTCTCGGGCTGATGCTGTGGCTAGTGACGGCGCTGCACTGGCTCTACATTCAGGTGGCCTTTACCACCCCTTTTTTGGCCAATATCCTGCTGTTGCTGCTGATTGGCTTACTGGGGGGGCTGCTCTACGTTTTTTTCCGGTACCTTTACCTGCTCAACCGCAAAGGACGGCGGCGATCGCCCGCCTTACAGGTGCCCGAGGCCAAAACCGAGGCGGCGGCTGAAAATTTGCAGGCACTGCGGCGGCAACTGAGCCAAATTGAAGACGAAGTGGCACGGCAGGCCCTGCTGGCGCGAGCGCGGGAGCTAGAGGAGGAATTCCATCGCCAAGAATTGCGGCTGGTGGTCTTTGGCACCGGCTCAGCGGGTAAAACCTCCCTAGTCAATGCCTTAATTGGCGAAATGGTGGGGGATGTGGCGCCCACCATGGGGACTACAGAGGTGGGGCAAACCTACGAGTTTTGGCTGCCCAACAGCGACCAGGCGGTGCTGATTACCGATACGCCGGGCATCCTTGAAGCGGGGGTGGCGGGCACCTACCGGGAACAGATGGCACGCCAACTGGCAGCGGAAGCCGACCTGCTGCTGTTTGTCTTGGATGACGATCTGCGGCAGTCGGAATACACGCCGCTGGTGAATTTAGTGGAAATGGGCAAGCGATCGCTACTGGTGCTCAACAAAATGGATCTGCGCTCAGAAGCGGATCAACTGGCTTTGCTGAAGCACTTACGGCAGCGGGTGCGGGGCTTAATTCCCCCCGAAGATGTGGTGGGGATTGCCGCCTCTCCCCAGCCCATTCAATTATCCACGGGGGAGTGGCTGGAGCCGGAACCCCACATTTTGCCCCTCATTCGCCGCATTACCGCAGTGCTGCGGGAGGAGGGTGATGATCTGGTGGCGGATAATATCCTGTTGCAATCCCAGCGGCTGGGGGAGCAAGCCCGCAAAATTATTGATCAGCAGCGGCGGCGCCAAGCGGATAAGGTGGTGGAGCGCTACCAGTGGATTGGGGCAGGGGTGGTCTGTGTAACCCCGATTCCGGTGGTGGATTTACTGGCGGCGGCGGCTGTGAATGCCCAGATGGTGATGGAAATTGGCAGTGTCTATGGCTGTGAGCTCAACCGCGATCGCGCCCGCGAGTTGGCGCTTTCCCTCGGTAAAACCCTAGCGAGCTTAGGGATTGTCAAGGGGGCGATGGATTTAATTGCCACCGCGCTGCAACTAAGTGTCGGCGGTCTGGTTATTGGCAAGGCGGTTCAGAGTATTACGGCGGCCTACCTCACCCGCATTGCCGGAAAAAGCTTTATTGAGTACTTCCGCCACGATCAGGACTGGGGGGATGGCGGCATTAGCGAGGTGGTGCAGGAACAGTTTCAGCTGAACCGCCGCGATGAATTTATTCAGTCGTTCATTCAGCAGGCGATCGCCCGGCTACCGGCCCAAATTGGCCAAGTGATTCCTGACTCCCTCAAGCTGTCGCAGGAAGACCCCATGGCCGAGGATTAGCGGCCACGGCGGTAAAAGGGACGCGGCACCACAACAGCGGGTACGGAGCGATCGCGCACCTGTACAGCCAGTTCCCGCCCCACATTGGCAAACTCAGGAAAGACGTACCCCAAGGCAATGGCTTTCCCCAGCGTCGGGGAGAGGGTGCCACTGGTGACCCGACCCACCGCCTGCGCCTCTAGGTAAATGGGGTAATCGTGGCGGGCAATGCCCTTCCCTTGTAGTTCTAAGCCCACCAGTTGCCGTTCAATGCCCTCCTGCTTTTGCTGCCACAGCGCCTCGCGCCCAATAAAAGTGGCTTTTTGCCAGTCAATCAGCCACTCCAGACCCGCTTCAAGGGGGGTCGTCTGCTCATCCATCTCTTGACCGTAGAGGAGCATGGCCGCCTCTAGGCGCAGGGTATCCCGTGCCCCCAAGCCACAGGGTGTTACCCCCGCCGCCAACAGCGCCTGCCAAAGGGCAACACCAGTGTCAATGGCCGCCAAAATCTCAACGCCGTCTTCGCCGGTGTAGCCGGTGCGAGCTACCCAAGCGGGCTGACCCAACAGGGTGACAGGGCAATGGCGATAGGGTTTGAGGGTTGCTAAGGACTTGTGCAACAACGGCTCAAGGGTGGCGAGGGCACTAGGGCCTTGTACCGCAATCAGCACGTTACTGGCTGACTCATCAACAATGGCCACGTCTGGCGGTAAATAGTGACGCAACCAGGCTAAATCCTTTTGGGCAGTGGCCGCATTCACAATACAGCGGACGGCTCCTTCTTCGATGTAGAGAATGAGATCATCCACAATCCCGCCGGACTCATTCAAGAGCACCGTGTATTTGGCTTGACCCGGCTTTAGGCGGCTGAGATCCGTCGGCACCAACGTTTGCAGCGCGGCTTGCACCCCAGCCCCCTTGAGGATCAATTTGCCCATGTGGGAAATATCAAACATTCCCACCCCTTGGCGCACGGCATGGTGCTCCTGCAAGATGCTGCTGTATTGGAGGGGCATCTCCCAGTCACCAAAGGGGGTAAAGCGGGCCTTGAGGGCTTGGTGGTGTGTGTAGAGGGGGGTACGGCGGTGGGTCATTGAAGCGTCCTTGGCAGGGGTTTAGGGGCAAGGGAATAGGCTGGCCAGTTGGGCATTGAGTTGCTCAGGCGTATAGGCCGGTTCGCGACAGCGCAAGCCTTCACACACAATGGCTAGGGGCGGTGGGTCAGCGTTGGTGAGGGGGTGCCGCAGCTTGAGTACGGCGGTAGGCAACCAGCAATCCGCCACCAGATCCGTATGGCTTGGACTGATCTGGACACCTACGGGATAGAGATACCACTGCAAGGCTGCCAACAGGCTGGGACAGCTTTGGGGTGAGTCCCGCAACAATGCCCCAAAGGAACGTAAGCTAGTTTCTGCTTGGCTCAAATAGGCGGGATTTTCGGTGAGTAAAAACAGTTGCATCAGGTTGGCGATCGCCACCCCATTGGCTGCCGGGGTTGCCTGATCCACCCCCTCCCGCTGGCGCAAAATGAGATCGGGTCGGGCGGGAGCGTTGTAATAGCCGCCTTCGGGGGCAGCCAAGTGCCGATCAAACTGCTCTTGGCAGGTACAGGCCCGCTCTAGCCATCGGTCAGGGGCTTCGCCGAGGATCAGGCTGGCTTGGTGCAGCGCTAGGAGCGCCTGAATCCAGTAGGCGTAGTCCTCCGCCTGTGCCTTCTCGGCAACCACACCGCCGTAGTTGAGGCGGTAGAGGTGGCCCCCCTGCCACTGATGCTCGTGTAACCATTGGGCGGCTCTGGCGGCGCGCTGCCAATAGCCCCGGTGACCCCAAACTGCCGCCGCCGTTGCCAGTCCGGTAATCATCAGGCTATTCCACGCCAAGATCATCTTGGTATCGGTGACTGGCGGAATGCGCCCCGGCCATGGGTGTGCCTTTGCGGTTTGATTATCCTGAGCCACGGCCATGGGCTGATCGCGGGGGGTGTCGGCACCGTAGCGCAGGGCAAAGAGGTGATCCAGAAGGGGGGCGATCGCTCGTGGGTCTTCACGGCGGTGGCGCGCTTTCAAGACAATTTTGCCCTCAAAGTTCCCCTGCGGGGCAATCTCAAACGCCGCTTGCAGTTGGCGAAAGGCCTCAGGGGTGAGGTGCGCCGCCAGTTCCTCGTAGTCCCAGACGTAAAAGGCCCCTTCTTCCGGTTCGGCTGCCCCTAGGGTGGGAAAACTATCCGCATCCTGAGCCGCGTAGAAATAGCCCTCGGGGGCAGTCATTTCGCGGTCGAGCCACTCAACAGTTTGGGCAATGGCGTAGGGAATCTGGGGGTGGCGATCGCCCTGCTGCCAGAGGCGCGCCAGATAGGTCACAATCTGGCCATTGTCGTAGAGCATCTTTTCAAAGTGGGGTACCGTCCACTGGGGATCAACGGTATAGCGGTGCCAGCCACCGCCCACATGGTCGTAAATCCCCCCAAGGAGGAGGTGGGTTCCCCGCTGGCGACACAAGGCCTGCAATTGGGGAGCCTCGGCACTGGCGGTTATCCCCTGCAACAGGGCATGGGCATAGGGAATCATCGGAAAACAGGTGCCGTGGGGGCGCTCCTCAAGGATGGGCCGATTTTGGCGCAGGCCTGCGTGCAACACCGCCGCCGTCAGTTCTAGGGCGGGTGCGGCCTCGGTACTTGGTGCGAGATACTGCCACAGGGTTGCCTGTTGCGCCGCTAATTTCTCTTTTTCTTGGTCGTAGAACCGCCGTACCGCTTGGAGCACCTGCAAAAATCCGGGTCGTCCGTAGCGGGGCAGCACCGGGAAATAGGTGCCACCAAAAAACGGACGGCAATCCTGGGGCGTTAAAAAGATATTCAGGGGCCAGCCCCCCTGCCCGGTCATCAGTTGCAGCGCGTGCATATAGAGGCTGTCGAGATCGGGTCGCTCCTCGCGATCCACCTTAATGGGCAGAAAGTAGCGATTCAGATAGGCGGCAATCTCTAGATCCGAAAACGCTTCCCCCTCCATCACCGTACACCAGTGGCAACTGGAGTAACCAATCGAGAGGAAAATGACCCGATCCTCAGCGGCAGCAGTGGCAAGTGCTTCTTCGCTCCACGGCCACCAGTCAATGGGGTTCTCGGCGTGCTTGCGCAGGTAAAGGCTTTGGCAGTGGGCAAGGCGGTTGGTCATGGGGTTTGGCGATCGCGCTCCATTTCCACACTAATCTGTCCGGTAAAGTTGGGGACAGGGGGGGCTAATTTTGTCACTCGGATCGCCGCGCGCTGCACTTGCGGCGGGGCAAGGCAATGCTCCAGAATGGCGGTGGCCAAGGTCTCGATCAGGTTGAATCGCTGCTGTTGCACGAGGTCGCTAATGGCGGCCAAGAGGGGGCGGTAGTCAAGGGTATCCCCCAAGGCATCGCTTTGGGCGGGTTGTGTCATATCAAACCAGAGTTTAATATCAATTTCAAACCACTGCCCAAGAATTTGTTCCTCTGGTAAGGCACCCGTATAGCCATAGCAGCGAATTCCTGAGAGGTGCAAGCAATCCTGATGTTGTTTGGTTGAGGGCATTCCACGCATGACACTACAGCAAAAAATTCTTTTGGGGCTACTGATCTTTGTCCCGATTGCCCTCTTAAACTTTATCGTCAAACTACCGCCCCTCGTGAGTTTTATGGTTAGTGGCCTAGCCATTGTTCCCCTAGCCGCCGGGATTGCCAACGCCACAGAGGCAATCTCGGAGGTGATTGGCCCCACCTTCGGCGGTTTGCTGAACGCCACCTTTGGCAATGTTACGGAAATGATTATTGCGATTGTGGCGCTGCGCCAAGGCTTAGCGGAAGTGGTTAAGGCGAGCCTCAGCGGTTCGATTATTGCCAACCTCCTTCTGGGTCTGGGGCTGGCGATCGTTGCTGGGGGGCTGCGGTTTCGGGAGCAACGGTTTCCGGTGGCGGTGGCCCGCATTAATGCCTCGTCCCTGACGTTGGCGCTAATTGTACTGATGACACCTACGGCTATCCAAGCGGCTGCGCCGGGGGTGTCGCTGCAACTGGTGGATCGCTTCTCCTATGCGTCGGCCATCTTGCTATTGGTGTTTTACGGGTTAATGCTGCTGTTTTCCATGAAAACCCACCGCCATCTTTACCTGCTGGAGGAGGTGGCCGCTGCCGAGAGGGATGCAGCGGCGGCACCGGTTGCGGTCAATCTTAAGCTGCAGATGGGCATTCTGTTGGGGGGCACAATTCTCTTAGTGTTTGTTTCCGATGTCTTGGTGGATAGCCTCCAAGAAGCCATTACAGATGTGGGGCTGACTCAGCTTTTTACGGGCGTGTTCCTCATTCCCATCTTTAGTAGCGTGGTGGAGTTCATTACCTGCGTTAAGTTTTCCCTCAATAATCGTATGGAGGGGGCGGTGGCGGTGGCCATTGGTTCTAGCTTACAGATTATTCTGTTTGTGGCACCGGTGCTGGTGTTGGTGGGGTGGCTGATCGGCCAGCCGCAGATGAATTTAAGCTTTAACTTCTTTGAACTGGTGGCGGTAGTGGCCGCGGTGGTGATTACCAACTCCATTAGCAATGATGGTGCCACCAACTGGCTGGAGGGGGTACTGCTACTGATGACCTATTTGGTGTTAGGGGTGGCCTTCTTTATCCATCCCTGAGACCAAGTCCATGAGGGGACGGGTGACCCAGTTCAGCCCCACTTTAAGCTGGTGCTCGAGGGTGGGCATCCGGTAGAGGTAGGTGAGACGGCGGGCTAGGTAGGCCAAGGGGCCATCTAGGGTGAGCCCCAGCCCAGCAAGGGCGGCGCGATCGCTACCGAGGGTGAGCATTTCGCCCAAGTGGGAGTAGCGCACAGGCAGTAACGGGCGATCGCTGAGGCTGGCCCAAAGATTCCAAGCGGCATAATCCGCCTGCTGAAAGGCCGCCTGGGCAGTATGGGGGAGGGGCTGCCCCTGCTCATCAACGGCATCGGCAGCATCCCCGAGGGCAAACAGGTCGGGGTGATCCACCACCTGGAGCGTAGGGGTCACTTGGAGGCGACCGCTGGCCGTTTTAGGTAGCTCTAGAGCCGCAATCAGGGGCGACACGGCAGTGCCCACCGTCCACAGGACAATATCGACGGGGATCTCGTCAACCCGGTCTTTGTACTGGAGGGCAATGGTACTGGGGTGAACCGCGACGGGGGTGGTTTCGCGATCAATCCAGACCCCCCGCTCTTCTAGGGCGGCTAGGGCAGCCTGACGATTAAACTCGGGCGAGGATTTGAGGATCTCACTGTTGCGATCCACAAGGCGAATCCGCCCGCGGGCACCGAGGCGATCGGCAAGCTTACAGGCCAGTTCGACACCGCTAGGCCCCGCCCCGACCACCACAACCCGAATTTTCTCGCTGCCGGATTGCTCCCGTAGGCGCAGTTGTTCTTCGAGGCGATAGGCATCCGCCAAGGTGCGAAACGTGAGGGCGTATTCCGCCACCCCCGGGACGCTGTTGCGCGGGGTGTCTCCCCCCAAGGCCAGCACCAAGGCGGTGTAGGGGATGACCTGGGCACCATCGCACGCTACGGTTTTGGCGGCCAAATCAATGCCGGTGACGGTTGCCTGATGAAAGATAACGGGCGTATCTTTGAGCAATTCGGCAAAGGGGGGCGCAATTTCCCATGCCTGTAGTTCCCCCGTCAGCAACTCGTAAAGGAGCGGGGTAAAGACAAAGCGATCGCGCTGATCGATGAGGGTGAGGCGGGGTGGGGTCTCCCACGGCAGTTGGCTGAGGCGGAGGGCGGTGTAAAGGCCACCAAAACCACCGCCAAGAATACAAATTTGCTGACAAATCTGCTGGGTCACAGGCATTCCGGTGAAGACGCGGCGTTACAGCCCAGTATAGCGTTCAGGGCCGTGAGGTCGCTAATTTGGACAACGGTGGGTGGCGGCGCAGGATCCGGCTGGGGCAGCAGGGGGCTAGAACGGCGCAACCAGATGGGCTGCCACTGGGCGGCTTGGGCACCGACGACATCATCCTGCCAACTGTCGCCAATGTGCCATGCCTGTTGGGGATCAAGGCCAAAGGGGGCGATCGCCTGGGCGAAAATCCGTGGATTGGGCTTGGCGGCACCCACTTCGCTCGAAATGAAGACGGCGCTCAACAGCGGAGCTAACCCTAAGCGCTCTAAAACACCGTACAGGCGGCTATCAAAGTTGGAAATGACAATCAGGGGAATGCCCCGGCGCTGCCATGCCTGTAGGGTTGCGAGTACCTCGGGGTACACTTGCCAAGGGGTGGCGGTGGCATAGTAATTAAACACGGGCGCAAAAAAAGCTGGAAAGTCCTGAAACTGATCGAGGACACCGGCACGGGCAAAGGTCTCGGCGGCGACGGCTTGCCACCACTCCAGTTCTGCCCTTGCGCGCTCGGCAGCGGCTAAGTTGGGAAAAGTACAGGGGGGAGCCGCCTGAAACGCCTGAAAAAATGACCGATTCAGGGCATCAGCAGCGACACCGACCCCCGCTTGGGCGGCAAAGCGAGCATAGACGGTACCGACGGACTCCCTGAGGCCAAAGAGCGTACCCACCGCATCGAGGGCAATTAAGTGGGGAGCCGCCAACCCCATGACGGGTTTAGGCGGGGGTGTCGGAACTGGCATCAATCGTGTTGGGGGGGGGTGTGTCTTGGGCGGCGCGCCGTTTGCGCTCCTGCTCGACGAGTTCCTGCATCAGGCTGCGGGCTTGGCTCATTTTTTCGAGGTTGCTGCGATAGAGTTCAAGGTCTCGTTTTACTTTTTCGATGGGCAGCGCGACCACCCCAGAGAACTGATCCAAGGTTTCGTTGAGGTTACCGGTGAGGTTCCCCGCTAATTGCTCCAGAAAAGCATAGAGGCCGATCGCCAGCAGGCGGCTATACTTACCGTTGTCTTTCAGGCTCCGCAAGGGGGCACTCACGTCATCGCTGTTCAGTTCGTCAATGATCTGTTGCAGGGGGCGACCTTGGTACTGCTGCCAACTGGCGGCATCCTCCTGAAGCTGCTGTGGCTCCATTTCCTCGGCGCGGCAGAGGGCCTCAAAAATCCGGGCGCGATCGCCCTCGGGTCGGTAACCCTCCATAAATTGGTCGTAGGCGGACACCACCCCTAGGGCAAACAGGGGAGAATAGCGAAACTCCACATTGACCCGCAGCAAGTGAATTTCCACCAACAATTCTTCCAGAAAGCGGCGATAGATGGAGTGAATGGGGCGGGTGTGAGCCGCGTAAAAGGCGCGTTTGGTATCAGAAACAGTTCGGGGAGTTTGCACAAGCGTTGGGGTCGCAAAATGTTATGAATCTTTATCATTATCCCCTAGCGGTTGCAGCAGGGTCAACATCGTTCATGAGGGATGAAAGTAGCGGTGAATCTTCTCGGCAAGGCGTGGCCCGACCCCGTGCACTTGCGCCAGTTGTTCCGGCGTGGCCATGCGGATATAGTCAATGGAGCGAAAGGTGGCCAACAATTCTTTTTGACGTTGGTGACCCAGCCCCGGAATCTGATCCAGGTGCGATCGCCGCTGGCGTTGGGTGCGTTTTTGGCGATGGAAATTGAGGGCAAAGCGGTGGGCTTCATCCCGCACCCGCCGCAACAGTTGTACCCCGGGTTGCTCCGGGTCGGTGACCAAGGGCTGGCGGGCATGGGGGCAAAAAATCTCTTCCCGCTGTTTGGCTAGGCTAATCACCGTTAATTCCTCGAGAATCCCTAGGGGTTCAAGGGCATTCACAACGGCAGAAAGCTGCCCTTTCCCGCCATCAATGAGGATCACGTCCGGCCAATCTTCAGGGTCGGGGGGGCTGGCCTGAGTATAGGGGGCAAAACGGCGTTGCAGTACCTCCGCGAGGCTGGCAAAGTCATCGGAGTGCCCCGGTTTAACGTCAGGATGGCGAATGGTGTAGTGGCGATAGTACTGTTTTGCGGGTAACCCGTCGATAAAAACAACCCGGGAGGCGACCGCATCGGAGCCTTGAATATGGGAAATGTCGTAACCTTCGATGCGACGGGGCAGGCTCGGCAGGTGAAGGAGCGCCGCTAAATCCGTTAGGGCGGTGTGGGTGCGATCGCTGGCCTGTTGAATGCGCCCTAGCTCTAAGGCGGCATTCCGCTGCACCATCTCAATCAATTCCGCCTTGGCTTGGCGCTGGGGCACCGTGAGGGTCACTCGTCGTCCCTTTTTCTCACTCAGGTACGACTGGAGCAACTCCGCCTCGGGCAGGGGGTATTGCAGCAGAATTTCGCTGGGGATTTCCTCCGCTTCAACGTGGGCATAGTGCTCTTCGAGAACCCGCTGCAGAATGGCGGCAGGGCTGCCACTCTGGGCATCGGCCACAAAGCCTAAGCGCCCCACCAAGCGACCGGCACGAATTTGAAACAGTTGAATGGCCGCATGGCGATCGTCGCAGGCTAGGGCAATGGCATCGCGGGAGACGGTATCATCCGGCAAAGAGACTTTTTGATCCACCCCCAGATGGGCCAGACCCCGCAGTTGATCCCGTAGCCGTGCCGCTACCTCAAAGTTCAATTCAGCAGCGGCGGTTTCCATCTGTGCTTGCAGTTGCGCCACCAGTTCACCCGTGCGACCCTGAAAAATCATCGCTACCTTTTGCATCGTTTGCCGATAGGCTTCCGGGGAAATCAAGGCTTGGCACACGCCCGGACACCGCCCCATATCGTAGTTGAGGCAGGGACGATCCTTAAACAGGGGGCGTGGCCGCTGCCGTAGGGGAAACAGGCGTTTGACCAAGGCAAGGGTTTGGCGTAGCCGCATGCTATCCACATATGGCCCGTAGTAGCGATCGCCCGGGTTCCCCAATTGCCGCTTGCGGGTGATAAAAATACGGGGATAGGGTTCGGACCACGTGATGCAAACGTAGGGATATTTTTTATCGTCCTTGAGCAGCACATTAAAGTGGGGCTGGTGCTGCTTAATGAGATTGGCTTCGAGGGCAAGGGCTTCCGCTTCGGTGTCGGTGACAATGGACTCAATGTCTGCCACCTGATAGACCATTAACTCTAGCCGCGGCCCCAACTGAGCGGGCTGACGGAAATAGGAGCGCACCCGCGATCGCAACCGCTTGGATTTGCCAATGTAGATAATTTGATCGGTTTTGTCCTTAAAAAAATACACCCCCGGCTCAAGGGGAACCTGCCGCAACACCTGTTCGAGGCGATCGCCATCTTTGATCAACGGCTCCAGCATCTGCCACCGCCCCTAGAGGTTCTGCGCTGTTGACCCTAGCCATGCCTGAAGGTGGGCGCGTTGCTCCGACGTGGCCTTAGCGCTGCGTCGCAGTTGGTAGCGGGGTTGCGGGGCGGCCAGAATTAACCTGCCCGTATGCAAGCGTTGATCGTGGCACCACATTAACTCCACCGCATCCCCTGCTGTGTAGGCTTGTAGGCGTTCGGACCACTCCTCCCCTTTCACCCGCCAGCCATCGAGGGCAATAATTTCATCCCCCGCCACCAGCCCGAGGGCTTCCGCTGGCGAATGGCGGAGCACGGCCTTGAGGTAGAGCGCCCCCGTCTTCTGCTTAAACTGTAGCCCCGTATAGGGAAGCGCCTCCTGAGGCACCAGCTCTAGCCCCACCCGCCCCAGCCAATCCCCTAGGGGCAAGTCTGCCGTCCCCTCCAGAAATGCCTGCTGCCAGTCGGCTAAATTTTCATCGGCGACGGTTTCAATGGTTTGCCACAGATCGGCGGGGGTATAACCTCCTGCCGTCTCGCCGTACTGCTGCCAGAGTCGCCGCAGCACATCCACCAAGGAGCGCTGATGGTTAAAGTTAAGGCGAATCCGTAGGTCTAGCAGCAACGCCACCAGTTCGCCCTTGAGGTAGTAGGACATCTGGGAGTTGATGCTATTTTCATCAGGGCGATAGAGCTTAATCCAGGCATCAAAGCTGGCTGCCGTTAAGGACTGCACATGGCGGCCGGGGGTCTGGAGATAGCGGTTAATACTTTCACTGAGCAGCTTGAGGTAGTGATGGGCATCAAATAACCCAGCCCACAGGGGAATGAGTTGGTCGAGATAACTGGTCACCCCTTCCGCAAACCAGAGGCTGGTGGTGTAGTTTTCATTGTCGTAGTCAAATTCCACCAATGCCTGAGGCCGAATTCGCTTAACATTCCACAGATGCAAAAATTCGTGCGCCACCAAACAAAGGAAACGGCGATACTGATCCGGTGGCTGAAAGCCAAAGCGATGAAACAGCAGGGAGCAACTGTTGGCGTGTTCGAGGCCACCGTAGCCTTTGTGGGTCAGGTGCAAAATGAAAACGTAGCGATCGTAGGGCAGCCCCCCCAAGAGTCCCGCTTCGGTCTGGATAATTCGCTGTAGGTCGGCGATCGCCCGCTCCGGCTCAAAATTGCCCTCGCCCCACACCGCCAGTTCGTGGCGTTTACCGGCCACCTCAAAGGAATAGACGGGGTGGGTGCCCACCTCAAAGGGGCTATCCACCAGTTGATCATAGTCTGCGGCCCACACGGTAAAGGGATCATCCCCATGCGGTTCAAGGGGAGTCGTTAACCGCCAGTTGGCTGGCGCTTGCACCGTGACCGTCAGGGGCAGGTGGCGATACTCGGGCACGTAAAGGCAAACCGCCGCCGGATTAAAGTAGGCGTGGGTGTGATCAACATGGTTGGTGCGCACCGATAGCTCGTGACCATAGATGGCGTAGCTGATCGTCAGAGATTCCCCTGCGGTACAGGCCACTTGCCATTGATTCTTGCGGCACTTCCACCACTCCCGTGGCGTACCATCGGCAGCTATGACCGAAAACGCCTCAAGATGGCGGGCGTACTCCCGTACCAAGTAGGAGCCGGGTGTCCATACGGGCAAATGTAAATCCAAAACATCCGTATCCGGTACCGTGAGCCGCAAGGTCACCCGCAAAAGATGGGTCTGCCCCTGCCGACAATCAATCGAGTAGGCCATTGCCGGAGGCTGCACCGGCGTTGCGGTCAAGGAGGGGTCAATCGTTGTTGTGTGAGTCATACCCGTAGTGTAATAGCCTTTGGGAACTCTCACCAACCCTTGGTTATAACAGGAAGAGAGATTGAGAGGGGTCAATAAAGCCTCTTCCTTTTAACGGTTTGTTATCTCGCTTTAATCCTAGGTTGGGGCAGTACTTTAAGCTGCTTATGTAAAGTCAAGAATTTCTGCGCTCCTCACGCGCCCACTACCACACCCATTCCACCCGAGAAAGCGCTTGATTTGGCGACAGTTGGGCAGTGACTATAATTGAGGGCAAAGGTTTGCGCCTTCATGCCTTGTTATGCCCCAGCAGCCCCACAACCCACACCCCCTCTCGAAAATGCGCACAGAACTGGTGTGGGAGGGTAAGTATGACGAGTATGGCAATCGGCGGGAGGTGGTCATTGCCGGATGTGCCATGCCCATGCAAGAGATTGAAAGTATTGATGAACCGCGACAGGCAGCAGCAGTAACGGAGAAGTTGGAGCTATTTGAACAGCAACACCCGAAGCAGGATGACTTTAGAAATCGGCTGTTCGCTTGCGTGGCGAAGCCATTCTGGGGCGACAACAAGCTGGTGATGGCATCGCTGTTGCAAGAGTTTAAGGGCAAGGTGAATTTGATTTATATTGATCCACCGCTTGATGTGGGCACGAATTTTACGATGAGTGTGGCAATTTTTCTCAATATAATAAAAATACCAATGGAGGCATTCAGCTATGGAACCTCAAGTTAAGACTAAACCCACGTCGCTATACGATACAGACTATCAACTTTGGGTAGAGCAAACGGTTGCTCAATTAAAAGAAAGGGATTTCAGCAATCTTGATCTAGAAAATCTAATTGAGGAGATTGAGAGTTT
>OGCL01000047.1_pt1 | contig 132988 bp, 111 predicted proteins | sample 1570041 | NCBI WGS metagenome assembly OGCL01 (sample SAMN06266162, study PRJEB24511) | hot springs metagenome | isolation source: Hot spring water | place: South Africa: Limpopo | collected 2015-06-22
ACCTGCGTGCCCGTGGCCAGGCTTAAGGAGAAGCACCATGGCAAGCAAAGGCGGACGCGACAAGATCAAGCTGGTGTCCTCGGCGGACACCGGTCACTTCTACACCACCACCAAGAACAAGAAGACGATGCCTGAAAAGATGTCGATCATGAAGTTCGACCCCAAGGCTCGCAAGCACGTCGAGTACAAGGAAGCCAAGCTGAAGTAATTCGGCGCCGCTCCCTCAAAAAACCGCCCTTCCAGGGCGGTTTTTTTATGCCTGCGGCACAACGGACCGCCAAAAGGCGGACGCCCTCAGCGGCCTCAGGCCACCTTGCGCGGCACAGGCAGCTCCGCCATCTGGGCAGCCAGCAAGCCACCCAGGGTGCGGTAGCCCGCCTCCACCTCGGCGGTGAACGGCATGCCGCAACTCAGCCGCAGGAAATGCTCATACCGCCCCGTGTTGGAGAACATGGGGCCCGGGGCCACACGGATGCCGTTCTGCAACGCTTCGTCGTACAAGCGTGTCGAGGAAATGCCGACAGGCAGCTCCAGCCACAGGCTCAACCCACCCGGCGGCAAGCTCAGGCGCGTACCCGCGGGGAAGTAGCGCGCCACGGCCCGCGCCGCCTGTTCGCGCTGGATGCGCAGTTGCGCCCGCATGCGGCGCATGTGGCGCTCGTAGGCTGGGGAATCCACGCTGCGCGCGGCCAGCAACTGCGACCAGGTCTGCATGTTGCGCGTGCGCGCGAACTTGATCATCTGCACCCGCGCCTGCCAGCGGCCGGCACTCATCCAGCCCTGGCGCAGGCCAGGCGCAAAGCTCTTGCTGAGCGATGCGCAGTAGATCACCTGGCCCGCATCGCCCGGGCGGTCCCAGGCCTTGGCAGGGCGCAGCACGCGGGGAGACTCCACAAACTCCCGGTAGATATCGTCCTCGATGAGCGCCAGCCCATGCTCCACACACAGGGCCACCAGGCGTTCCTTGTGGGCGTCCGGCATCACGCTGCCCAGGGGCATCTGCAGGTGGGGCACCACCACCACCCCCCTGAGCCGGGGCTCATTGCGTGCGGCCAGTTCCAGCGCCTCCAGCGACATGCCGGTGTGTGGACTGCTCGGAATCTCCAGCGCGCGCAGCCCCCGCACCTCGATGGCCTGCAGGATGCCAAAAAACGTGGGCGATTCCACGGCAATCACATCGCCCGGCTCGGCCACCGCATCCAGTGCAAGGTTCACAGCTTCAGAGTTGCCATGTGTCGCGCCAATGTCGGCAGGCGCCACGCACACGCCAAAGGTGAGCGCATGGCGCGCCATGGCCTGCTGGAACTCCGGGTGCGTGGTCGGCGCCGAGGGGCCATACACCAGGATATCGGGCTGCTCCCGCAGCAGGCCATGGGCCAGCCGGTTGAGCGCGGCCGCATCGAACAGACTGGGCGCAGGCATGGCGCTGCCCAGGTCCAGCGGCAAGGGGCCGGCCCGGCGCGCCTTCTCCAGAAAGCCTGAAATACGCTCGTTGATGCCAGCGAAGACACGCGGGTCCTGGGCCAGGGGCTCATGCAGGTCGGGCTCGCGCGCCCCGGGCAGCGCCACGCCACCCAGCTCCCGCACAAAGTAACCCACCCGTTCCCGGGCCTCCACACACCCCTGGGATTCAAGCTGGCGCAGCACCTGGAGCGCCGTCGTCAGGCTCACCTGGTGCCGCTGGCACAGCTCGCGCACCGAAGGCATGCGCATGCCGGGTGTGAGGCTGCCTGCGGCGATCGCCTGCTCGTACAAGGCCGCCAGCTGGCGGTAGATCGGGACTTCCCGGGGCTCGGAGGAATGTGACATGGCGTGGTGCGCAGCCGTGGGACGGGCTCGGCAGCGGCTCCGTGCATCGTGCCTGAACACCGCTGGCGGGTACAGATACAGGAAAGGGGATCAAGGACCATAACAGCATTCAAGAAATCAACACTGTTCTACCCTTCTGCGCCGGTGCGTGTACCTGTTGAACCGAAGCGGCTTTTCCTACGCTAAGGCCCTCACTGCAGCCTTTCCTTTGTTCACCCGGAGCCCCTGCACCATGTCCCTGCACACCAGCACGCCCCCCTTCACCCAGCATCTAACCCCCGGCCAGGGGATCTGGATTTGCCTGACCCCTGGCAGCACACTGCGCACCACGCGGGGTGATGTGGCTGTCCACTGGCCCCCTCAAGCCTGCGGACAAGGATTGCAGACACCACCTCCCACCTGGCTGGAGGCCGGGCAGCATCTGCCGTGGAACGGGCAGGCGCAGGCCGTCTGGCTTCGGCTGCACAACCCCCGGCAACACCCCGCCGAAATCCAGCTCACGGAAGCCGCACCTGCGCCAGGGCTATGGCAGCAGATCTGGCGCGGCCTGCGCACCACCCTCCAAAGCCCCCGGAAAGCCGCCAAAGGCTCAGGCCATGGCGGCGCCTTGCACGCTGCGCGGTAAACAAGAACCCAAAAATGAAAAGGCCTTGCCAAGCGGCAAGGCCTTTGTGGTCAGGGCAAACCGCTTCAGGCCTGCGCCGCCCGCAGCCGCAGCGAGAACTCGCGCAGTGCGGAAATCCCGCTTTCTTCCGCCCGGCGGCACCAGGCTTGCAGGTCGGCCGTGAGCTGCTCACGCGATTGCGAGGTGTTCAGCCACAGCTGGCGCAGTTCTTCGCGCATGGTCACCATCTTGTCGAGCGCAGGGTGCGCCGCGCGGGCCTGGGCCAGTTGTGGCAGCGCGATGGCCGGGATTTTTTCGGCATCGCGGGGCAGCCAGCGCTTGGCAGCCTTCAGCACCGAGACATCCGCCTGGCGTGCCTTGAGCGCAGCGATCTCTTCCTTGCACGCCTGGCGTACCCCTCGGGCATAACCGGCCATGACCTCATAGCGGTTGGCGATCAAGGCCTCCAGGGTTTTCTCATCGGCCACGGCTTTCACATCACCCAGCTGCAGCTTGGGCGGCACCTTCTTGACCGTGGCCCAACCCACCTTTTTCATTAGGCTGATGTAGACCCAGCCAATGTCGAACTCATAGGGCTTGACCGAGAACTTGGCCGACGTGGGGTAGGTGTGGTGGTTGTTGTGCAGTTCTTCACCGCCAATGATGACGCCCCAGGGCGAGAGGTTGGTGCTGGCGTCCTGCGCCTCGAAGTTGCGGTAGCCCCAGTAGTGGCCCACGCCGTTGACCACACCGGCTGCCCAGAACGGAATCCAGAGCATCTGCACCGCCCACACAGCAGCGCCGATGGCGCCGAACAGGGCCAGATCGAGCACCAGCATCAGGCCCACGCCCTGCCAGCCGAAGCGGGTGTACACATTGCGCTCCATCCAGTCATCCGGTGTGCCATGACCGAACTTCTTGATGGTTTCCATGTTCTTGGACTCGGCACGGTACAGCTCGGCACCACGCCACATCACGGTATCCAGGCCACGCGTCTGCGGGCTGTGGGGGTCGTCCACGGTTTCGCACTTGGCGTGGTGCTTGCGGTGGATGGCCACCCATTCCTTGGTGACCATGCCCGTGCCGATCCACAGCCAGAACCGGAAGAAGTGCGAAGGAATGGCGTGCAGGTCGAGCGCGCGGTGCGCCTGAGCGCGGTGCAGAAAAATCGTGACCGCCGCAATGGTGATGTGGGTCGTCGCCAGGGTGTACAGCACGATTTGCCACCAGGCCAGGTTCCACAACCCATGGCCCAGCCAGTCAATGGCAGCGTTCAGCACAGCCCAATCGGGTAACAGCATATTCAACAAAAGCCTTACTACAAAGAGCCCGCTCACCAGCGAAGCAGGTCGCCCATTTTAAAGTGACACCCCTTTGAAAAACCGGGGACATCCATAGGATTTACGCTGATTTAGAGGGCATTCTCAGCGCATCTGTCGCCAACTGGTCATATCCCCAAGTTGGTGCAGACGAGCCATCCCTCAGCGCTTGCGGGTCCAGACGGCTGCGAAGAAACCGTCGGTCTGGTGCAAATGGGGCCACAGGCGCAGATAACCACTGCCGGATGCGCCTCCACTGCACAGCCCCTGGGCACCTTCAACCTTGAGCTGCGCCAGCAGTTCACCCGCATCGACCAGCTCAAAATCCGGGTGTGCGGCGCTGAAGGCTTCGGCGATCGCCTCGTTCTCCTCGGGCAGGATGCTGCAGGTGGCATACACCAGCCGCCCGCCCGGCTTGAGCAGGCGCGCCGCGCTGGCCAGTATCGAGGCCTGCTTGGCGGTCAGCTCCTCCACCGCCTTGGGGGTTTGGCGCCATTTGAGGTCGGGGTTGCGGCGCAGCGTGCCCAGGCCGGAGCACGGCGCATCCACCAGCACGCGGTCGATCTTGCCGGCCAGGCGCTTGACGCGCTCATCGCGCTCGTGCGCGATCGCAGCCGGGTGCACGTTCGAGAGGCCACTGCGCGCCAAGCGGGGCTTGAGCGCGTCCAGCCGGTGGCCCGACACGTCAAAGGCATACAGCCGCCCCGTATTGCGCATGCTGGCGCCAATGGCCAGCGTCTTGCCACCTGCACCAGCGCAAAAATCCACCACCATCTCGCCCCGTTTGGCATCGAGCAGCAGGGCCAGCAGCTGCGAGCCTTCGTCCTGCACCTCGATGGCCCCGCGCGTGAACGCATCCAGCTTGGTCAATGCGGGCTTGTCGTCAATGCGCAGGCCCCAGGGCGAATACGGCGTGGGCTGGGCCTTGATGCCGGCCTTGGCCAGCTCTTTTTGCACATCGGCGCGCTTGTCCTTGAGCGCATTGACGCGCAGGTCCAGCGGCGCGCTCTGGGCCAGGCTACCCACCAGGGGCCAAAAGCCAGCGCCCAGCTGGTCCTTGAGGGGCTTGACCAGCCATTCGGGCAGGTTGTGGCGGTGGCGCTCCATCAGGTCGTCCACCGTCACGGCATCGCACTGGTCCAGCCAGTTCTTTTCCTGCTCGGTCAGCGCTGCCTTGAGGAAATCGCGCGGCCCATGAAAGCCCAGGATGGCCAGGCGCCGCTCCTTGGGGCCCGAGCCCGAGGGCGCCATGTGGTCAAACAGCAGCTTCTTGCGCAGCACGGTGTAGACCGTTTCGGCCAGCGTTGCGCGCTCGCGGGGCCCCAGGCCCCGGTTGTCACGGAAAAAACGCGACACCACCGCGTCGGCGGGGTGTTCAAACGTGAGGGTGAGCCTGACCAGTTCGGCGCAGGCGTCGAGAAGAACTTTGGGATGCATCCCCCGATTGTCCCATTCCCCGCCGTGTTGACTGCCTCCGACGTCCCGGCCCAGTGCCCGGCAAGGAGGGAGATGACAACGCTGCTGTGTGCGGGGCTTCTACGTCAACGGGTGTAGATGGGCTCGAACGCCGAGCGCTGGATCTCCTGCAGCGTCGGCGATTCGCCTGCCCACAGCACCAGTGCGGGGCCGGGCAGGCTCAGGTTGCGTTCCAGCGCACGGCACAGGTGGTAGCGGCTTTCGTCGTCCATGCCCGGCAGTTCCACAAACACCAGGTAGGCCCTGCGCTGTGGGTGTTCGCGCAGGTTCTTGCGCACCAGCCAGCAGCGGGCCAGGGGGGCGCAGCGGGTCAGTTCCGACTGCAGTTCGGCCAGCTCGAAAGAACTCAGGTCATTGCGCGTGGTCTGGCTGAAGAACGAGGTGCCCGACAGCTCCTCCCAGGCACGCTCTTCCGACTCCTGGGCGCGTTCCAGGCGCTTGCGCCACTGCTTGAAGGCGGCGGCGTCGTGGTCCAGTCCCAGGCGTGGGGTTTCCAGCTCGGCCAGCGCCGTGCGTGCGGCCCAATAGCGGTCACTGCTGCCGGCTTCCCACACCCGGTTCAACAGCTGCAGCTTGGCTTCGCGGTCGCCTTCGGGCAGGCAAGGCACCAGCCCGCGCAGCGCGGCCGGGTAATCGGTGCTGCGCTCCAGCGCCAGTTCGTACAGGGCACGCACATCGGCATGCGGGTCCAGGTGGCGCTTCAGGCGCGCCAGCTCCACCAGATCAGCGGCACTGCTCTGCGCCGTGGAGGCACCCAGTGCCTCGGCGCGGGCACGCACGCGCCCCAGCCAGGCATGGTGTTGCTTCCACTCGGTGGCGTTGTCGCGGCACCATTGCTTGTCGAAATGGGTCACCCAGCGTTTGGCGTCGGGGCCCAGCAGGGCCAGGGCATTGCCGCGCGACCAGTCCGGCACGGTGGGCGTCGCATCCAGCGCCTCGATGCGGTCGCGCAGGCCGGGGTGGGTGTCATCCACGCTGCTCAGGCGCTTGAGGGCCTGGCGCAACGCATCGTTGGCAAACACGGCGTCGGGGGCCTTGGCCAGCTGGCGGCGCATGCTGCGGTAGGGGCCCACCGGCACCGGGTTGTCGGCCGCCACACACCAGTGGTTGCCCCAGAACTCCGCCTGCAGCCAGGCGCCCCGGATCTCGATCTCGGCCAGCGCAGCGGCTGTCACATCCCGGCCCAGCAGCTTGCCCGCAATGCGGTCGGCCTCGTATTCGTCCTGGCGGGCCAACGCAAAGGTCTTGGCAGAAAAGCGCGGAAAGTACCAGCGCATGAAGGCCTGGGTGGCAGCCGCCACCGGGCCTTCGTCGTCCGCCAGGCTGTGGTTCAGGCGCATCCACGACAGGCGCGTGCGGTAGATCCAGGCGGCAAACCGGCCGTGGTCGCCGCGCAGGTGCCCATATTCATGGGCCAGCACGGCCAGGAAACGCGGCCGGTCCAGCGCCATCAACAGGGGCAGGCCGATGCTCAGGTGGTTGACGGCGCCGCCCAGCAGGCCAAAACGCGGCAGTTGCTGGATGCTGGCGTTGAATTCGTCGGTGAGCGTGACCTTGTGGATGGGCGGCCCCTTGATCTTGCGGCGGATGCGCGCCAGAGCCTCGAACAGGTCAGGAGCGTCCAGCGCCGTGATCTCCACCCCGGCAGGCTCATCAAACCGCACCCACAGGGCCCGCAGGCTGACCCAGAGCAGCCCACCCGCCCCGAGCAGCGCCCAAACCAACGCCAAACGAAAGCGGCCGTGCAGCAGCTGCGGCACCACCCACATCAAAATACCCACGGCCAACGCCAGGCACCCCAGCACCCACGCGTAGCCCAGCGCCGCAAACGCCGCCACACTGCGGCGGTACGCTCGGCTGTTGTCGGCACTGGCATGCTCGCTCATGCGCACCAGATGCACAAAATCTGCCTGATCCACGGACGTCCCTCACTCTTGCTTGATTTTTATCAGCCGCCATCCTAACCACTTGAGCCCCCGCCCCACCACCATGACCGACGACGACCTGCCCGCACTCATCCGCACGCCCCCGGGGCTGTACCGCCACTACAAGGGCATGCTTTACGAGGTGATCGACACCGTGCGCCACAGCGAGACGCTGGAGCCCATGACGCTGTACCGCGCGCTGTATGGCCAGCGCGGCCTGTGGGTGCGCCCCGCCGCCATGTTTGAAGAGCAGGTGCTCATCGATGGCGTGCTGCGGCCCCGTTTTGAGAAATGCGACGACGCCGCCGAAGCGGGCTGAGACCAGCCCTCTTCAAGCCGCCTTGCGCGGAAAGGTGGCCGCCGCCACCAGCCCGCCACCTGCGGCATTGCGCAACACCAGCTGCCCGCCATGGCGGCGCGCAATATCGCTGGCAATGGTGAGCCCCAGCCCCGCTCCGCCGCTCTGGCGGTTGCGCGAGGCCTCGACACGGTAGAACGGCTCCATGACGCGCTCCAGTTCCTCCGGCGGCAAACCGGGGCCATGGTCGCGCACCTCGACGGTCAGCGCATCGGCCGCATCGTGCAGCGTGATCTCCGCACTGCCGCCGTAGCGGATCGCGTTGCCCACCAGGTTGTCCAGGCAGCGCCTCAGCGCCACGGCCTGTGCACGCAGCGGGGCCGCCTGCCCGGCCACCGAGACCCGGTGGCCCAGGGCCAGCTGGTCATCGGCCAGGCTGTCGGCCAGCGCCCGCACATCCAGCAGCGCCCAGGCCTCGGCGCCCGCCACGCCGCGCAGGTAGTCCAGCGTGGAGGTGATCATGGCGTCCATCTCGGCAATGTCGCGGCGAAACAGCTGCTGCGCACGGGCATCGCCCAGGCTTTCGGTGCGCAGGCGCAGCCGGGTCAGCGGTGTGCGCAGGTCGTGCGACACCGCCGCCACAAACCGGTCGCGCTCGGCCAGCTGCTGGCGGATGCGCGCCTGCATCTGGTTGAACACCCGGCTGGCGTCGCGGCACTCCAGCGTGCCGTCCTCGGGCAGCGGGGGGCGGTTGATGTCGCGGCCCAGCTGCTGCGCGGCCGTGGCCAGCCGGTGCATGGGGCGCGACAGCCAGCGTGCCGCCCACCAGGCCACGGCCACCAGCGCGGCCAGGCGCACGCCGATGTCGAGCAGCAGGCCCAGCTGCAGCGACGGCGGCGCATTCCAGAAACCGGGCCGTTCGCCATGGGGCGGCTGGCCCGGGGGTGGCAGGGGGCGTCCCTCGGCCACACCCCAATGCGGCGGGCCGGGCGGGCCCGGCGGGCGTTCGGGGTGCGCCGGGCGCAGTTCAAACATGAGCGTGAGCGCCAGCACATGGCTCGCGATCACCGCCACGATGAGCAGCAGCGCGAGCCGCCCAAACAAGGTGTTTGGCAACCAGCGCTGCAGCGCAGCGCGCCCGCGTGCCGCCATCCATGAGGTCATCAGTGGGGCCACCCCACCTGCCCCTGCAGCGACTGCACGTTGAACAGATAGCCCGCGCCACGCACGGTGCGGATCATCGAGGGCGAACGCGGGTCGTCCGACAGCTTGCTGCGCAGGCGCGAGACCAGCAGGTCGATGCTGCGCTCGAACGCATCCATGGCCCGGCCCCGGGCCTGCTCCATGAGCTGGTCGCGGCTGAAGACACGGCGTGGCATGCGCAAAAAGGTGCAGAGCAGGCGGAATTCGGCGTTGGACAGCGGCACCACCACGCCCTGGGGGGACACCAGGTGCCGCTCGATGCTGTGCAGCGTCCAGCCGTCAAAACGCACCACCTCGTCCGGCCCCTGCCGGGCCGGGGCCGTGTCGCCCGCGACGCGGCGCAGCACGGTCTGGATGCGGGCCACCAGCTCGCGCGGCTCGAAGGGTTTGCCCATGTAGTCGTCGGCCCCCATTTCCAAGCCCAGCACACAGTCATAGGGGTTGGCGCGGGCGGTGAGCATGATGATCGGCACCCGGGAGCGCTCGCGCAGCTCCCGCGCCAGGGTGATGCCGTCGGTGCCGGGCAGCATCACGTCCAGCACCACCAGGCCGATGGGGTGCGCGGCCATCTGGGCCCGCATCGACAGCGCATCACCCGCTGCGTGGGCGGCATAGCCAAAGCGGGCGAGGTATTCGGTGAGCAATGTGGTGATCTCGACATCGTCGTCCACCACCAGGATGTGTTGCATGGGCGGGCACAGGCGCAAAAAACGCCTCCAAAAGATCGTCCCAAGTTTAGGCTGCCGCCCCCGCGCCCTCGGGGCAATCTGGCGGGCATTTGCCCCCCTGTTCGGAGCTTGCAGGCGCCCTTTGTACCGGCCTTGGTACAAAGCAGACAAACCCCGGAGACATGCCCGCCCAAGAATGGACGCGGGCCATGGCTGAGGGCTTCCGCTGTGGGGGACCAGGCACCGACCCGCCTTTGGAAGAAAGGAACAACGATGACGACCATCAGTAGCGTCAGCAGTGCCTGGTCCAGTGCCAGCGTGCAGCGGGCATCGCGCCCGCCGCCCTCGCCAGAGCGGCTGCTGTCCAAAATCGATGCCGACGGCAGCGGCGGCGTGAGCGACACCGAACTCCAGGGCCTGCTGGACGATGTGGCCAAAAAGACCGGCATGAGCAGCCAGGCCAGCGCGGCCGACCTGGTCAAGCAGTACGACGCCAACGGCGATGGCAGCCTCAATGCCGACGAGCTGGGCAAGACGATGCAAAACGTGCTGCCCCCGCCCCCCTCGACCATGGCGTTTGCCCAGTCGCGCAGCGGGGACAGCAGCACCAGCGCGGCCGCCACCGGCGAGGCAGGTGACGACCTGTTTGGCAAGGTGGACAGCGACGGCGATGGCAGCGTGAGCCAAACCAAGCTGCAGGCCCTGCTGGAGGCCATGTCCGGCGGCACGGCCGGCAAGACGGGCGTGAGCAGCGACGAAATCTTCAGCCAGCTGGACGCGGATGGCGACGGCAGCCTGAGCGAAGCCGAATTCGACGCGGGCCGCCCTTCGGGCGTGGGGGGAGAAGCAGGAGGCATGCAGGCCATGGGCGGCATGCCGCCGCCTCCCGGGGGGCCGGGTGGTGCTGGGGGCAGCAATTCGGCCGCCAGCTACGACCCGCTGGACACCAACGAGGACGGCACGGTCTCGGCCGCCGAGCGCTTGGCAGGCAGCATCAGCAGCGTGGCGCAGGACGCAATCACCGCGCTGTTCAACGCCATCGACACCGATGGCGACGCCAGCATCAGCACCAGCGAGTCCCAGGCCTTCATCGACCAGCTGACCCGCCAGGCCCAGTCAGCGACCACCGGCAGCGAATCCGGCGGCCGCACCGACCTGGCGCGGCTGGCCGACTTTGCGCGGCAGCAGTACGCGCTGGCCGCCAATGGCTGGAGCGCCGCATCGTCCAGCACCAGCAGCCTGAGCGCGGTGGCCTGACGCGGCCGGGGAGACACGCGCAGCCCCTGGAAGGGGGCTGACGGAGCTCCTTCCAGCCCCTTGGCACGCGCAGTGCGATTCGCCCGTCAGTTGACGAGCTGCGCGCGCCAGTAGGTTTCAGGCAAAAAACAGGCCTCTGCGCGCGGCCATATTGCCTTTAAAGCTATTGTTTTTATATCATTGACATCACAAGGGCACTACAGCGCCTGCACCAGCGCCCGCACGGCGCGGGGGTAGATCACATGCTCCTGGGTCAGCACCCGCGCCGCCAGCGTCTCGGCCGTATCGCCAGGCAGCACCGGCACCACGGCCTGGTCCAGGATGGGGCCCACGTCCAGTTCGGCCGTCACCTGGTGCACGGTCACGCCCGCAAACTTGCAGCCTGCATCAATCGCGCGCTGGTGCGTGTGCAGCCCGGTAAAGGCGGGCAGCAGCGAGGGGTGGATATTGATGAGCCGCCCCGCGTAGTGCGCCACAAACCCGGGCGTCAGGATGCGCATGAAACCCGCCAGAACCACCAGCGCGGGCTGGTGGCGGTCGATGGTGGCGGCCAGTTCGGCATCAAACGCCTCGCGGCTGGCAAAGGCCTTGTGGTCCAGCGCCTCCGTCGCAATGCCCTGCTCCCGCGCAAAAGCAAGCCCTGCAGCATCCGGTTTGTTGCTGATGACGGCCGCCACGCGGGCGCCGTAGCGCTGCTCCCAGTGCTCCTGCTGCGCAGTCCGGACGATGGTGGCCATGTTGGAGCCGCCGCCAGAGATCAGAATGACGATGTTCTTCATAAATTGCCCCGGATTATCCCAGCCATGCCTTTTGATCCTGCGACCCGCCCCCTCACTCCCCACGAAGCCCGCGTGCTCGCCACCCTGATGGAGAAGGCGCGCACCGTGCCCGACAGCTACCCCATGTCGCTCAACGGCCTGGTCACCGGCTGCAACCAGAGAACCAGCCGCGACCCGGTGATGAACCTGAGCGATGCCGAGGCGCAGGAGGCGCTGGATTCGCTCAAGCTGCTGACCCTGGCGTTTGAGAGCAGCGGCAACCGCACCACGCGCTGGGAGCACAACTTCCAGCGTGGCGTGGGCGTGCCCGAACAATCGGCCGTGCTGCTGGGCCTGCTGATGCTGCGCGGCCCGCAGACGGCGGGCGAGCTGCGCATCAACGCCGAGCGCTGGTACCGGTTTGCCGACATTTCCTCGGTCGAGGCGTTTCTGGACGAGTTGCAGGAACGCAGCGCCGAAAAAGGCGGCCCGCTGGTGGTGCAGTTGCCCCGCGCACCCGGCGCGCGCGAGCTGCGCTGGGCGCACCTGATGTGCGGGCCGGTGGACACCAGCAGCAGCCATGCCCCCCAGCCAGGCACCGGCGCAGCGGGGCCATCCCCCGCCCTGCAGGCCCGCGTGGACGCGCTGGAGGCCGAGGTGGCCAGCCTGCGCGCCACCGTGCAACGGCTGTGCGCAGAGCTGGGCATGGCCGCAGACGCCGCGCCGATGTCGCCACCCGGACAGGAATAAAACGAACGACCGTGCTACAAACAGGACTTCTCAGGAGACAAGCCGCATGGATCTCGCATTCACCCCCGAAGAACAGGCCTTTCGCGACGAAGTTCGCGCATGGGTTCACGCCAACCTGCCCAAGGAAATCTCGCACAAAGTGCACAACGCCCTGCGCCTGACCCGTGCAGACATGCAGGGCTGGGCCAAGATCCTGGGCAAAAAAGGATGGCTCGGTTTTGGCTGGCCCAAGGAATTTGGCGGCCCCGGCTGGACGGCCGTGCAAAAGCACCTGTTTGAAGAAGAGTGCGCGCTGGCTGGCGCGCCCCGCATCGTGCCCTTCGGCCCCGTGATGGTGGCCCCGGTGATCATGGCGTTTGGCAATGCCGAGCAGCAAAAGCGCTTTTTGCCCGGCATCGCCAGCGGCGAAGTCTGGTGGAGCCAGGGCTACAGCGAACCCGGTTCGGGCTCGGACCTGGCCAGCGTCAAGACCCGCGCCGAGCGTGTGGGCGACAAGTACATCGTCAACGGCCAGAAAACCTGGACCACGCTGGGCCAGCATGGCGACTGGATGTTCAATCTGGTGCGCACCAGCAACGAAGGCAAGCCGCAGACCGGCATCTCCTTCCTGCTGCTGGACATGAAGTCCAAGGGCGTCACCGTGCGCCCCATCAAGCTGCTGGATGGCGAGTGCGAAGTCAATGAGGTGTTCTTCGACAACGTCGAAGTGCCCGCAGAGAACCTGATCGGCGAAGAGAACAAGGGCTGGACCTACGCCAAGCACCTGCTGAGCCACGAGCGCACCAACATCGCCGATGTGAACCGCAGCAAGCGCGAACTGGAGCGCTTGAAGCGCATTGCCAAGACCGAAGGTGTGTGGGACGACCAGCGCTTCCGTGACCAGATCGCCCTGCTCGAAGTGGACATCGTGGCGCTGGAAATGCTGGTGCTGCGCGTGCTGTCGGCCGAGAAGAGCGGCAAGAACTCGCTCGACATCGCGGGCCTGCTCAAGATCAAGGGCAGCGAGATCCAGCAGCGCTACGCCGAGCTGATGATGCTGGCCGCCGGCCCGTTCAGCCTGCCCTTCATCGAAGAGGCCATGGAGGCGGGCTGGCAGGGCAACTTCCCCGGCGGCGTCACCGCCAACGCGCCACTGGCATCCACCTACTTCAACCTGCGCAAGACCACCATCTACGGCGGCTCGAACGAGGTCCAACGCAACATCGTGGCTCAGACCGTCCTCGGCTGACCCCAAGTTCCAGGAGACAAGAACATGGATTTCGATTTTTCTGACGACCAGGAACAACTGCGCGACGCCGTGCGCAAGTGGGTGGACAAGGGCTACACGTTCGAGCGCCGTCGCGCCGCCGTGGCCGCAGGCGGCTTCGACCGCGCCGCCTGGGGCGAGCTGGCCGAGCTGGGCCTGACCGCGCTGACCGTGCCCGAAGCCCACGACGGCATGGGCCAGGGCGCGATCGACGCCATGGTGGTGGCCGAGGAACTGGGCCGTGGCATGGTGCTGGAGCCCATCGCCCAGGCCTTCATCGCCAGCAGCGTGCTGTCGCACTACGCCCCCGCCGACGTGCAAGGCGCCTGGCTGCCCCGCGTGGCCAGCGGTGAAGCCCTGGTGGTGCTGGCCTACCAGGAGCGCAAGGCACGCTACCGCCTCGACATTTGCGAGGCAAAAGCGGCCTCTGCGCCTGCTGGATATGCCGTAACAGCTACAAAAAGCATAGTAACCGCTGGCGACCAGGCCGATGCCTTCATCGTGCCTGCGCAGCTGGACGGAAAAATCGCCCTCTTCCTCGTGGAACGCTCGGCCGCTGGCGTCACCACGCGCGGCTACGTCACACAAGACGGCAGCCGCGCCGCCGAAGTGCAACTGGCCAACGCCCCCGCCACGCTCATCACCACCGACGGCCTGGCCGCGCTGGAGCTGGCCGTGGACACCGGCATTGCCGCCACCTGCGCCGAGGCCGTGGGCGTGATGGACAAGACCGTGGCGCTCACCGTCGAATACATGAACCAGCGCAAGCAGTTCGGCGTGTTCATCGCCAGCTTCCAGGCGCTGCGCCACCGTGTGGCCGACATGAAGATGCAGCTGGAACTGGCCCGCTCGATGAGCTACTACGCCAGCCTCAAGCTCGGCGCCCCTGCGGCCGAACGCCGCGCTGCCATGGCCCGCGCCAAGGTGCAGCTGGGCCAATCGATGCGCTTTGTGGGCCAGCAATCGGTGCAATTGCACGGCGGCATCGGCGTGACCGATGAGTACATCGGCAGCCACTATTTCAAGAAGCTCACGCAGCTGGAAATGACCTTTGGCGACACCCTGCACCACCTGGGCGAGGTGTCGGCCCGCATGCAGGACACAGCCGGCGTTTTTGCATAAACCGGAGCTGTCACGCACTTGTGCAATGCTCGTGGGCTGACCGGCTCACGGGCATTTTTTCTTTCAGGAGACCTTCCGATGAACACGCTGTGGCTGCAACGCCGATCCCTCCTCCTCGCCACCGCTGCTGCGGCAGCCACCCTGGCCCTGGCTGGTTGTGCCACCCAGAGCCCCGGCCTGGCCGAGGCCCCGCCCATCGTTTTTGTGCACGGCAATGGCGACACCGCCGCGCTGTGGCAGACCACCGTGTGGCGCTTCGAATCCAACGGCTGGCCGCGCGAGCGCCTGCACGCCATCGACCTGCCCTACCCACTTGCGCGCGATGAAGATGCCAAGCCCCAGCCAGGCCGCACATCAGCCGCAGAGCACATGGCCTACCTCCAGGCCGAAGTGAACCAGGTGCTCAAAACCACCGGCGCCCGCCAGGTCGTGCTTGTGGGCAATTCGCGCGGCGGCAACGCCATCCGCAACTACATCTACAACGGCGGGGGTGAAAAAACCGTGAGCCACGCCATCCTGGGCGGCACACCCAACCACGGCGTGTGGGCAATTCCGGGGTTCCGCGAAGGCAACGAGTTCTCGGGCACGGGCCCTTTTCTCAAAGCACTGAATGCGCCCAAAAATGCGGCAGGCGACGAGGTGAGCGGCCCCGTGAAATGGCTGACCATCCGCTCGGACAACAACGACAAGTTCGCCCAGCCCGATGGCCTGTGGATCGGCCAGAAGGGCACAGCCACCAACGTGACCGCCGCGGGGCCCGAGCTCAAAGGCGCCACCAATGTGGTGATCCCGCGCATCGACCACCGCGAGACCTCGTACTCGCCCGCCGCGTTTGAAGCCACCTACCGCTTCATCACCGGCAAGGCTCCGCAGGCCACCACCATCGCGGCAGAAAAGCAGGTGGTGCTGAATGGCAAGGTCACCGGCCTCGGGGTAGACCCGGCCGACGCGAAGACCGGCAACTTCAGCAACAACCTGCCACTGGCAGGCGCCCAGCTGGAGGTCTATGCCACCGACGCCGCCACGGGCGCCCGCAATGGCCCTCCACTGCTGCGCAAGACCGTGGGGACTGATGGCGTGTGGGGGCCGTTGAGCATCCCGCCTGGCACCCCCACAGAGTTCGTGATTTCAGCGCCCGGCTACGCCACCACCCACATCTACCGCAGCGGCTTTCCCCGCAGCAGCAACCTCATCCACCTGCGCGCAGAACGCATGGCCGACGCGGACAAGGCTGCAGAGTCCATCGTCACCCTCACCCGCCCCCGGGGCTACCTGGACCCGGCGCGCGACAAGATGCTGCTGGATGGTGCGGCACCGGCAGGTGTGCCCGCTGGCGCGGGCGTGGCGACAGCCAAGGTCAAGCCCTCGGGCGGGCAGCGCACGATTGCAGCCGAGTTCAACGGCGAACGCGTGGTGGGCCAGACCTGGCCTGCGGCCAGCGGTCACTTGGTGTTTCTGGAAATGACGTATTGAAGTATGGGGCGCTCGGCGGTACCGGCATTCTTCTCAGCACCCACGAAGAGTGGTCAAGACGGAGCAACGACGCCAGAAGGTCCGTGTTGGCGGCTCCGCCACCTACGCCAACAGCCGTGACGACTTGGGTACATGCGCCATCAGAAAATCCATCTGATCCGCCAGGATGCGGCGGTTGCGCAGGATGAAGTCCTCCCACAGGCTGGGCACGTAGGGCGTGTACAGCAGCGGCATGTGCGCCTGCTCGGGTGTGCGCGGGCCCTTGCGATGGTTGCAGGGACGGCAGGCCGTCACCACGTTCATCCAGTGGTCCTGCCCGTTGCGGGCAAAGGGCACGATGTGTTCGCGCGTGAGGTGTTCCTCGTGGAAGTGGCCGCCGCAGTAGGCGCACACATTGCGGTCGCGAGCGAAGAGCTTGCTGTTGGTGAGGCTGGGCTTGAGATCGAACGGGTTGATGCTGGGCACGCCCTTGGTGCCGATGATGCTGTTGATGGCAATCACCGATTGTTCACCCGTGATGGCGTTGTGCCCACCCCGGAACCGGGCGATCTGGCCGCCGGATTCCCAGCGCACCTCCCCGGCGGCGTAATGAATCACCGCCTGTTCAAGCGAAATCCACGATTGGGGCAGCCCTTGGGCTGACAGCTTCAAGACCTTCAAAACACGCCTCCTGGAACACAAAGTACACAAGGACATGACTTACGCAAAACAGGACTCTGGCAAGCGGTTCGCCCCAAGGAGAAGGCCGTTGTTGCATCCCGGTTTGCGCAAGTCCTAAAGGATTCTGAACGCAGATGTCTCGCGGGCAGCCCTGCGCGAGGCCAGCCGTGGGTCACAATATACTCCGTTTTCATGACAAATTGGCGTCCTGCGCTTGATGGACCTGCGCATGGTGCTATCAAAAAGATAACAAACCGATGAAGATCTTTCGCGGCTTCCACCACCCTGGCATTGCCAATGCCTGTGCGCTGACCATCGGCAATTTCGATGGCGTGCACCGGGGCCACCAGGCCATGCTGGCCCTGCTCAACAGCGAGGCCGCGCACCGGGGCGTAGAAAGCTGCGTGCTGACGTTCGAGCCGCACCCGAGGGACTACTTTGCCGGGGTTCACAGCAAGCCGGAACTCGCCCCCGCGCGCGTGGGCACGCTGCGCGACAAGCTGACCGAGCTGGCACGCTGCGGTGTGCAGCAGACCGTGGTGCTGCCTTTTGACGCCCGGCTGGCCGCCCAATCGCCCGACGCTTTCATCGACGAGGTACTGGTGCGCGGCCTGGGCGCCCGCTATGTGCTGGTGGGCGACGATTTCCGCTTTGGCCGCCAGCGCGCGGGCGACTACGCCATGCTGGATGCCGCCGGGCAAGCCAAGGGCTTCGACGTAGCGCGCATGAACAGCTACGAGGTGCATGGGTTGCGGGTATCGAGTTCCGCCGTGCGCCAGGCCCTGGCCGCAGGCGACATGGAAGCAGCAGCCCGCCTGCTGGGGCGGCCCTACACCATCAGCGGCCATGTAGTGCATGGCCGCAAGCTGGGCCGCGAGCTGGGCGCCACGTCCGCCGGTGCGGGCAACGGTTTTCGCACCCTGAACCTGCGGTTCGCGCACTGGAAACCCGCCGCCAGCGGCATCTTTGCGGTGCTTGTGCATGGCCTCTCGGCCGAGCCTTTGCCGGGGGTGGCCAACCTGGGCGTGCGCCCCTCGCTGGACCCGAACGACGTCAATGGCGGCCGTGTGCTGCTGGAAACCCATTGCCTGCAGTGGCCCGCCGATCTGGGGCCCGAGGGGGCGTACGGTAAAATCGTGCGCGTGGAACTGCTACACAAACTGCACGACGAGCTGAAGTACGACGGTCTGGACGCCCTGACGAAGGGCATCGCCAAAGACTGCGCCGACGCGCGTGCCTACTTTGCCTCGGCCCAGGCACCCAACCACACCGAAACCCGGCGCCAGACCACCCGCGACCGAATTTGAGGGAGCTGCTTCTCGCAGCGCCCGCCTGACGGGCCCGTCATTTTTAGCGCTCCAACCCCGTTCTTGCTCCGGGCCCTGCCCCGGAATGCCCCGTTTTTAAGGCTCCCTCATGTCCGACGACAACGCCAGCACTCCCTCCACGGATTACCGCAGCACCCTGAACCTGCCCGATACCCCCTTCCCCATGCGCGGCGACCTGCCCAAGCGCGAGCCGGGCTGGGTCAAGGACTGGGAAGACAAAGGCATCTACAAGCGCCTGCGCGACGCCCGCCGGGGAGCCCCCAAGTTCATCCTGCATGACGGCCCGCCCTATGCCAACGGACAGATCCACATGGGCCATGCGGTCAACAAGATCCTCAAGGACATGATCACCAAGGCGCGCCAACTCGAAGGCTTTGACGCGCTGTACGTGCCCGGCTGGGACTGCCACGGCCTGCCGATCGAGAACGCCATCGAGAAGAAACACGGCCGTAACCTGAGCCGCGACGACATGCAGGCCAAGAGCCGCGCGTTCGCCACCGAGCAGATCGCGCAGCAGATGGTGGACTTCAAGCGCCTGGGCGTGCTGGGCGAATGGGACAACCCCTACAAGACCATGAACCCCGCCAACGAGGCGGGCGAGATCCGCGCCTTCAAGCGCGTGATGGAACGCGGCTTTGTGTACCGGGGCCTCAAGCCCGTGTACTGGTGCTTTGACTGCGGCTCGTCGCTGGCCGAGTTCGAGATCGAGTACCAGGACAAGAAGAGCACCACGCTGGACGTGGCCTTCAAATCGCATGAGCCAGCCAAGCTCGCCGCCGCCTTCGGGCTGCCCGCACTGGCCAAGGACGCGTTTGTGGTCATCTGGACCACCACCGCCTGGACCATCCCTGCCAACCAGGCGCTGAACCTGAACCCCGAGATCAGCTATGCGCTGGTGGACGCAGGCGAGCGCATCCTGCTCGTGGCCGAGCCGCTGGTGGCCTCGTGCCTGGAGCGCTACGGCCTCACCGGCAGCGTGCTGGCCACCACCTTGGGCAAGAACCTGGGCGGGCTGGAATTTGAGCACCCGCTGTACGACGTGGCCAGCGAAGACGGAAGCTTTGGCTACCGCCGTCTGTCGCCCGTGTACCTGGCCGACTACGCCACGGCCGATGACGGCACGGGTATCGTGCACTCCTCGCCCGCCTACGGCCTGGAAGACTTCAACTCCTGCCGCGCACACGGCATGGCGCTGGATGAGATCCTGAACCCCGTGCAGGGCAACGGCACCTATGCGGCCGACTTCCCGCTGTTTGGCGGCCAGCACATCTGGAAGGCTGTACCCGTCATCATCGAGGCCCTGCGCAACGCGGGCCGCCTGATGACCACCAAGGACATCACACACAGCTACCCGCACTGCTGGCGCCACAAGACGCCGGTGATCTACCGCGCCGCCGCGCAGTGGTTCATTCGCATGGACGAAGGCGAAGGCGTGTTCACAAAGCCTGGCATGAAGCCCGCCAAGACGCTGCGCCAGATCGCGCTCGATGCGATCGAGCACACCAGCTTCTACCCCGAGAACGGCAAGGCCCGCCTGCACGACATGATTGCCGGACGGCCGGACTGGTGCATCTCGCGCCAGCGCAGCTGGGGCGTGCCCATCCCGTTCTTCCTGCACAAGGATTCGGGCGAACTGCACCCGCGGACCATGGAAATCATGGACCAGGCCGCAGACATCGTCGAAAAGGGCGGTATCGAGGCCTGGAGCCGCGTGACGACCGAAGAAATCCTGGGTGCGGCTGACGCGCCCCACTACACCAAGAGCACCGACATCCTCGAAGTGTGGTTCGACTCCGGCTCGACCTTCAGCCATGTGCTGCGCGGCACGCACCCCGAGGTGCACCACGACACCGGCCCCGAGGCCGACCTGTACCTCGAAGGCCATGACCAGCACCGCGGCTGGTTCCACAGCTCGCTGCTGCTGGCCTCGGCGCTGGAAGGCCGCGCGCCGTATCGCGGCCTGCTGACCCACGGCTTCACTGTGGACAGCCAGGGCCGCAAGATGAGCAAGTCGCTGGGCAACGGCATCGACCCGCAGGAGATCAACAAGAAGCTGGGCGCCGAAATCATCCGCCTGTGGGTGGCCGCCAGCGACTACTCGGGCGACATCGCGGGCGATGAGAAGATCCTGGCGCGCGTGGTGGACGCCTACCGCCGCATCCGCAACACGCTGCGCTTCCTGCTGGCCAACGTGAGCGACTTCGACCCGGCCAAGGATGCCGTGCCGTTTGACCAGATGCTGGAGATCGACCGCTACGCGCTCACCCGCGCGTCCGAGTTCCAGGCCGAGGTGCTGGCGCACTACAAGGTGTACGAATTCCACCCTGTGGTGGCCAAGCTGCAGCTGTACTGCTCCGAAGACCTGGGCGGCTTCTACCTGGACGTGCTCAAGGACCGCCTCTACACCACGGCGCCCAAGAGCCTGGCCCGCCGCAGCGCGCAGACCGCGCTCTACAACATCACGCACGCCATGCTGCGCTGGATGGCACCGTTTTTGTCGTTCACGGCCGAAGAGGCGTGGAAGGTGTTCGGCAATTCCGACTCCATCTTCCTGGAGACCTACGGCAACGTGGCAGGCGTGGGTGCCGGTGCCGACGAAGGCCTGCTGGCCAAGTGGTCGCGCATCCGCGAGATCCGCGATGCGGTGAACAAGGAGATCGAAACCCTGCGCGCCGATGGCAAGGTGGGCTCATCCCTGCAGGCCACCGTTTCGCTGACGGCAGCCCCCGAAGACCACGCGCTGTTGGCCAGCCTGGGCGACGACCTGAAGTTTGTATTCATCACATCCGCTATCGAATTGATAGCTGGAAGCGAGCTACAGATCCGCGTGAACCCCAGTTCTGACGCCAAATGCGAGCGCTGCTGGCACTACCGTAGTGACGTGGGCAGCGATGCCGCGCATCCCACCATCTGCGGCCGCTGCACCAGCAACCTGTTCGGCAGCGGCGAGAGCCGGGCCCACGCGTGATGGCGAGCACCACCGCACGCAACGGCCCGCGCATCTGGGTCTGGCTGGCCTGGGCCGCGTTCCTGATGGTGGCCGACCAGATTACCAAGACGCTGATCCTGAACCACTACCAGCTGGGCGACTCCACGGTCATTACCGGCTTCTTCAACATCGTGCGGGCGCACAACACGGGCGCGGCGTTCTCGTTTCTGGCCAATGCCGGGGGCTGGCAGCGCTGGCTGTTCACGGGCATCGGCGCAGTGGCCACGGTCTTCATCGTGTGGCAGCTGCGCGCGCACCCCGGGCAAAAGCTGTTCTGCTTCTCGCTCGCCAGCATCCTGGGCGGCGCGGTGGGCAACGTGGTGGACCGCCTGATGCACGGCTATGTGGTGGATTTTCTGGACTTCCACTGGGACTTCCTCTCGGGCATCTTCCACGGCGGGCATTTCCCGGCCTTCAATCTGGCGGACATGGCCATCAGCGTGGGCGCGATCTGCCTGATCCTGGACGAGTTGCTGCGGATGCGGCGCGAGCGCTGACGCCGGGTCCCCAACCCAGCACACACACCACGGCCCGCTGCACGCGGGCCGTCTTGTTTCTGCTCTTGTTTTGCGCCACTGCACTGCGGGCATGCCAATACAACGCCCCCCTATCCCAGCATGGACATATGCGCCGACGCTATGGAATCAGGAGTATGCTTATATGTCAGTTTTGTGACAAACCAGCGTGCGCTGTTCTTGCGTGTTGCGTGGGGCCCGACAGCCGCACAGTCCAACGGGGCACCGCAACCGCGTCTACGCGCCGCACAATGGAGTCATGAACGCAGCACCGGCTCCGAGGGAGCCGGGCAGAAGTCTGCGCAGGTCACAAGAAGAAGAAACAACGGGTTTTCATGAAGCATCTCCTCAATCTCCTGGCAGCCGTGGCGCTGCTGATCTGGGGCACCCACCTGGTGCGCACCGGCATCCTGCGGGTCTTCGGCGCCAACCTGCGGCAGCTCATCGCGCACAGCGTCAGCAGCCGGTTCACGGCGGTCCTGTCAGGCATCGGCGTGACGGCCGTGGTGCAGTCCAGCACCGCCACCGCACTCATCGTGTCGTCTTTTGTGGGCCAGGGCCTGGTGGGCCTGCCTGCCGCGCTGGCCGTGATGCTGGGGGCCGACGTGGGAACCAGCGTAATGGCGGTGGTGTTCTCGATGGACCTGTCGTGGCTCTCACCGCTGTTCATCTTTGTGGGCGTGGTGCTGTTCATCTCGCGCAAGGACACCGCCGTGGGCCGCGTGGGCCGCGTGCTGATCGGCCTGGGGCTGATGCTGCTGGCGCTGCGCCTGATCACCGAATCCACCACCGTGCTCACCCAGTCGCCCACCGTGCGCACCTTGCTGGGTGCGCTCACCAGCGACCTGCTGCTGGAGATTTTCACCGGTGCAGTGCTGGCCATCGTGGCCTATTCGAGCCTGGCCACGGTGCTGCTCACGGCGGCTCTGGCGGGCTCGGGCGGTATTCCTGCCGACGTGGCCCTGGGCCTGGTACTGGGCGCCAACCTGGGCAGCGGTGTGCTGGCCGTGCTGACCACCATGAAGGCCAATGTGCAGACGCGCCAGGTGCCGCTGGGCAACCTGTTCTTCAAGATCATTGGCGTCATCATCATGACGCCGCTGACCGGACTGTGGCTGCAGCATGTGCGGCCCTATGTGCCTGAAACCGCCGCACTGGTGGTGCTGTTCCACCTGGCGTTCAACGTGGTCGTGGGCATTGTCTGCATTGGCCTCACTGGCACCGTGGCCCGCACTGTGCAGCGACTGCTGCCCACCGAAAAAACCCAGGCTGCCGCTGGCACCCGGCCCCAGCACCTGGACCCTTCGGCCCTGGCCACGCCCTCGCTGGCCATCTCCTGCGCAGCGCGCGAAGCGCTGCACCAGGCGGATGTGGTCGAGTCCATGCTGCTCGGTCTGCAGAAGGTGATCCAGACCGACGACCTGCAGCTGGCCGAAGACCTGCGCAAGCTCGACGACGAGGTGGACGGCCTGTACTCAGCCATCAAGTACTACATGACCAAGATCTCGCGCGAAGCCCTGGACGAGCGAGAGGGCCGACGCTGGGCCGACATCATCAGCTTCACGATCAATATGGAGCAGATCGGCGACATCATCGAGCGGGTGCTGATCGACATCGAGGACAAGAAGATCAAGAAGGGCCGCCAGTTTTCCGAGGCGGGCATGGAAGAGATCAACGAGTTGCACGCGCGCCTGATCGACAACCTGCGGCTGGCGATGAGCGTGTTCTTGAACGGCAGCGTGCGCGATGCGCAAAAGCTGCTGGAGGAAAAAGCACGCTTCCGCGACCTGGAGCATGCGTATTCGGCCACCCATCTGGCGCGCCTGTCGGACAACACGGTGCCCAGCATCGAGACCAGTTCGCTGCACATCGACCTGATCAGCGAACTCAAGCGCATCAACTCGCTGCTGTGCTCGGTGGCCTACCCCATCCTCGAATCGGCCGGGGCGCTGGCGCCCAGCCGACTCAAGACGATGGTGGACCAGGGCTGAGAGAAGAGAGGCAGTACAGCGGCCAACACCCGCCGCACTTGGCGGGCAGCAAGGCCGCGCCAGCGCTCTAACGCAGCAGAGCCAGCACACCCTGCGGCAGCTGGTTTGCTTGCGCCACCATGGCCGTTCCGGCCTGCTGCAGGATCTGTGAACGCGAGAGGTTGGCGGTTTCTGCGGCAAAGTCAGCATCAAGGATGCGGCTGCGCGAGGCAGACAGGTTTTCGGACGTCACCTGCAGGTTGCTGATCGAGGTTTCGAAGCGCGATTGCAGGGCACCGAGCTTGGCACGCTCGCCGTTGATGAAGCTCAGCGCCGAATCAACCGTCTTGAGCGCGTTGGTAGCTTTGGCAAAAGTCGTGACATCCAAATCCGCCACCTTCTCCAGGCTGGAGCTGCTATCGGCCACCGCGTTGGTTCCGGTCGCATCGACCGCAAACGCCTTGTCGGAGTCCAACGTAAGGTAGCCGCTGACGACGACTGCATCGTCCAGCCCCCCGATCATCAGATTCGCCGATGCTCCCACGAGCGTAAGCCCTCCATCTCCGTCATCCGCCATCTTCTGAACAGTCACGGTTCCAGTGCTCTGGTTCGTTCGGTCACCGATCAGGATGTTGTTCCCACTGCGGTTGCCCAGGATGATGCCCGTCTCGCCATCATTCACCTGAGCAGTTACGCCCGTCTTTGCAGACTGGTCGTTGATCGCAGAGACGGCCGCAGCCAAGTTGGCAGCACCAGTCCCGCCATTCAATGAAAAAGACAGATCAATCTTGCTGCTGTTGTCAGAGCGCAGGGTTAGAGAGTATGTCCCCGCCCCGCTAAAAGTCAGCTGCAGGTTGGTTTGTGCTTGCGCTTTGACACCCGTTTGCGCAGCCAGCCCATTGATCTGGTCTGCAATCTCCTTGGAGGAAGCATTCGCACTGATCGTTGCTGTTCCAGACCCCAAAGCACCATTGATGACCACAGACCCTGCACTGACCCCGTTGGTGCCGTAGGCATTGGCAGGCTCAGGCCCATACACCTGCTGGGTTGCGCCGGATGCAATCATCTGATTGTTGCCATACACACCGGTGCGCAGGTTGGCCGTGGCGGCTACGATGGTCTGGTTGGCGTTGGCACCCACCTGGAACTGTTGTGTCCCGAACGTGCCGTCCAGCAGCTTGGAGCCGTTGAATTCCGTGGTTTGCGAAATGCGGTCCAGTTCGGACACCAGCTGGCCTACTTCCTGTTGCAGGGCCTGGCGGTCACCCGCGCTGTTGGTGGCATTGGCCGACTGCACGGCCAGTTCACGCACCCGCTGCAGGATGTCGCCGGAGGCTTTGAGCGCTCCTTCCGCCGTCTGCGCCAGCGAGATACCGTCATTGGCATTGCGCACCGCCTGGTTCAGGCCCCGGATCTGGCTGGTGAAGCGCTCGGAAATGGCCAGGCCCGCAGCGTCGTCCTTGGCACTGTTGATGCGCAGGCCCGACGACAGGCGCTGAATGGATGTGTTCAGCGAGGTCTGGCTCATGCCCAGGTTGCGCTGGGCCGTCAGCGATGACACGTTGGTATTGATCGTCGAAGCCATGTTGGTTACCCGCCCAGTCCGCTCGATAGCGTTTTCGTGTTGTTGTGTGGCGCGCAGCACAGGCAGCGCTTGACCTTGTTTCGGCCAGCCCAGAGCGAACTTGAGGTGCTTTTCGCGGCGCTGCGGGTATCCCCAGCCCCCATATCTTGCGAAATGCGGGGTTTTGGTACGTTGGCCCCGCAGAGAAAAAACCGTCAGGCCGCCACGCCCGCCCCCTCCTCTGCCTGCCCCGTGTACTGCAGCAACCCCGCCACCAAGGCATCAAACGTATGCCTGCAGCGTGGGCTGTTGCGCAGGTCTTCGTGCATCACCACCCAGGTGTCCAGCGCGGCATTGAACTGCTGTGGCAGCACCCGCACCAGCTGCGGCGTGCGCCGCGCCAGTTCCACCTGGCATATGCCAATGCCGCCGCCCGCGCGAATCAGCGCCAGCTGGGCCAGGTCGCTGTCGCTGCGCAGGGCAAATGCCTCTCGGCGCCACGGGGGCAGCGCCTTGCGGGCGGCGCGGATGAACGGGGTTTCCTGGTCAAAACCGATCAGCCGGTGGTGCGCCAGGTCGGCCAGCGACGTGGGTGTGCCCTGCGCCTGCAGGTAGCTGGCATGGGCGTGCAGGCCCAGTGCCACCACACCCACGCGGCGGGCGATGAGCGCCTCCTGGCGGGGTTCGGTCATGCGGATGGCGATATCGGCCTCGCGGTGGAGCAAGTCTTGCACGCGGTTGCTCAGTGCCAGCTCCACCGTCAGCCCGGGGTGCCGGGCCTGCAACTGGGCCAGCAGCGGGGGCAGCACCTCGACGCCAATCACCTCGCTGGCCGTGACACGCACGGTGCCGCGCACGCCCTCGCCATGGCCGCTGGCCGCCCGTGCCAGGGCGGCGGCCGAATGCTGCATGGCCTGGGCGTAGGGGCGCAGCGCCAGCGCGGCCTCGGTGGGCAGCAGACCCTGCTGCGAACGGGTGAACAGGGTGAGCCCCAGGGCGTGCTCCAGCGCGGCGATGTGGCGGCCCACCGTGGGCTGGGTCACACCCAGGGCCCGGGCGGCGCCCGACAGCGAACCTTCGCTGAGCACCCCCAGGTAGGAGCGGTACAGCTCCCAGCCAATCGATTCTGCAGTGGGTTGAGTCATACATAAATGTATAGCTTCACCTCTATTTTCAGCAATTTCTTTTTGATGGGCCGCGCTCCACACTGGCCCCATCAACACGGCAACGGCCACATCCACGGCCACACAAGGAGCAGTTTCATGGCACAAGGCAACAAGGTTCTGGTTCTGGGCGCCACCGGCGGCATTGGCGGCGAGGTGGCGCGCCAGCTGCGCGACCGGGGGTGGGAGGTGCATGCGCTGCACCGGGGTGTGGCGCAGGCCCGCGAGCAGCGCGACGGCATGACCTGGGTGCGTGGCGACGCGATGCGGCGTGAGGACGTGGTGGCCGCTGCCGCAGGCTGCGACGTGATCGTGCACGCGGTCAACCCACCCGGCTACCGGCGCTGGGGCGAGCTGGTGCTGCCAATGATCGACAACACCATTGCGGCGGCCACGGCCACCGGGGCCACGGTGGTGCTGCCCGGCACGGTCTACAACTATGGGCCCGATGCCTTCCCGGTGCTGCGCGAGGATGCACCGCAGCAGCCCCACACCCGCAAGGGCGCCGTGCGTGTAGAGCTGGAGCGCCGCCTGCGGCAGGCCACCCAGCCCCACCCGCTGGGCCCGGGCACCTGCCGCGTGATCATCGTGCGGGCGGGCGACTACTTTGGCCCGCAGGTGGGCAACAGCTGGTTTGCCCAGGGCCTGGTGCAGCCGGGCCGGCCCGTGGCCAGCGTCAAGCAGCCCGGCCACCCCGGCGTGGGCCACCAGTGGTCATACCTGCCCGATGTGGCGCGCACCATGGTGCTGCTGCTGGAGCGGCGTGCTGAGCTGCCCGCGTTTGCGCCTTTCCACATGGCGGGGCACTGGGATGCCGATGGCACGCAGATGGCCGACGCCATCGGCCGCGCCGTGGTGCGCAGCGGCGGCGCGGCACCCCGGGTGCAGGCGTTTCCGTGGTGGCTGGTCACGCTGGCATCGCCGTTTGTGGCGACCTTGCGCGAGCTGCGCGAAATGCGCTACCTGTGGCAGCAGACCGTGCGCATGGCCAACGACCGCCTGCTGGCCGTGCTGGGCAGCGAGCCCCACACCCCGCTGGATGTGGCGGTGCAGGCCACACTGCAGGGGCTGGGCTGCCTGCCCACAGAGCGGCTCACTGCCCCAGGTAGCCCGCAATCACCAGGCCAGCTTCCAGCGTGAACAGGCCCTGGGCCACCTGCGTGCGCAGACCTTCCAGCGGCAGCAGGTCAAAACGCTCGACCTCGCCATCCTGGTTGCTGGGCTCCATGCCCTCGGGAACCTGGGCGCAGAACCAGTCGATGCGCTCGTGCATGTAGCCCGCGCCGCCGCCCTCGCGGCTCGGGCGGCTGAAATCCACATGACCGCCGTGGCGCAGGCCGTGCAAGGCCTCCACCCGCAGGCCAGCCTCTTCCCAGGTCTCGCGCGCCAGGGCCTGGGGCAGCGAATCGGCGGCAGAGACCATGCCGCCCATCAGCGTGTCCCACAGGCCGGGGTTGTTGGGTTTGGTCATGGAACGCTTTTGCACCCACATGCGGCCGTCGGGCGCCAGGCCCACCAGGTGCACGGCGCGGGTGGTGATGCCCAGCACCCGCACGGCGCCACGCTCCACCGTGGCCACCACCTCACCGGCGGGGTTGCACACGGCCAGTTGCTCGTTGCGCCAGGGGCCACACAGGTCTGCATCACGCAGGGCCGCAGCCAGGGTGTTGAGCGCCTCCGTGGCCGCGCCCGTCGGCACATCCAGGTGCCAGGCAGGCGCACCAGAATGCTCACTATTTGATAGCTTAAAGCGCTTATCCAGAAGGCGGTGGAGGCCGATTTTGTTCATGAAACCCTCCGCCACCGACCCCACCACCTGCCCGGCCACCAGCAACGGCTGGCGCGGCAGCTTCGGGGGCTGCTGCGCCGACGCGCGTGCGCCCGCCAGCCAGTGCTCGAACGAGGGGTTCTGCACGTCGGCGTTCACAGCGTGAGGATGGTGCAGCCCGTGGTCTTGCGCGCCTCCAGATCCCTGTGCGCCTGCTGCACCTCGGCCAGCGGGTAGCGCTGGTCGATGTGGATCTTCACCTGCCCGCTGGCCACCACGGCGAACAGGTCGTCGGCCATGGTCTGTGTGGCTTCGCGCGTGGCGATGTGGGTGAACAGCGTCTGCCGCGTGACGTAAAGCGAGCCCTTGGCGCCCAGACTGCCCGGCGCAAACGGCGGCACGGGGCCGGAGGCATTGCCGAAGCTGGCCATCAGGCCAAACGGCCGCAGGCACTCCAGCGACTTGTCCCAGGTGTCCTTGCCCACCGAGTCATAGACCACCTTCACGCCCTTACCGCCAGTGATCTCTTTCACACGGGCGGCGAAGTCCTCGGTGCTGTAATTGATGGCGTGCGCCGCGCCGTTGGCCAGAGCCAGCTGGCACTTGGCATCCGAGCCCGCCGTGCCGATGAGCTGCAGGCCCAGGGCCTTGGCCCACTGGCTGGCGATCAGGCCCACGCCACCGGCGGCTGCGTGGAACAGCACAAAATCGCCGGGCTCCAGCCCTTCCACCGGGCGTGTCTTTTTCAGCAGGTACTGCGCCGTCAGGCCCTTGAGCATCATGGCCGCGCCGGTCTCGAAGCTGATGGCGTCGGGCAGCTTGCACACGCACTTGGCGGGCATCACGCGCACCTCGCAATAGGCGCCCGGCGGGTTGCTGGCATAGGCGGCGCGGTCGCCCACCTGCAGGTGTGTGACGCCCTCGCCAACGGCCTCGATCACGCCTGCGCCTTCCATGCCAATGGTGGCGGGCATAGTGAGCGGGTACAGGCCGGTGCGGTGGTACACGTCGATGAAGTTCAGGCCGATGGCGTGGTGGCGGATGCGGACTTCGCCGGGGCCGGGGTTGCCCACGGTCACATCAACCACCTGGAGTTCTTCGGGGCCGCCGTGCTGGCGGATCTGGACGGCAAGGCTCATGGCAAACGGTCTCCTCAAACAAACGGGAAATGGGGGTGAGAACGGCGGCCATCCTGCCACGATTCATGCGGGCGTGCCGCATGTGGCAGCAGCGCCGATGGCGGCCTGGGGCCTTGTGGCCTTCCGGCAGCGGGGCACGGCATGCACCGTTACAGTGCAGCCCCATGACTCACAAACTCACACCCGGCACGGCCGTGCTGCTGGTGATTCCGCCCCTGCTGTGGGCTGGCAACGCCGTCACGGGGCGGCTGGTGCATGACCTGATTTCCCCCGCCGCCCTCAATTTCATCCGCTGGGTGCTGGCCTTCTTCATCCTGCTGCCGCTGGCGCATGGTGTGCTGCGCAAAAACAGCCCGCTGTGGCCGCACTGGCGCCGCTATGCGCTGCTGGGGCTGCTGGGCATTGGCCTGTACAACGCGCTGCAGTACATGGCGCTGCAGACGTCCACGCCCATCAACGCAACGCTGGTGGGTTCGAGCATGCCGGTGTGGATGCTGGCCGTGGGGGCACTGTTTTTTGGCGCGGCCGTGACGCGGCGCCAGGTGGTGGGTGCGCTGCTGTCGGTGTGTGGCGTGCTGCTGGTGCTGAGCCGGGGCGAATGGGCGCAGCTGCTCGCGTTCCGCCTGGTGCCGGGCGATCTGTTCATGCTGCTGGCCACCATCTCGTGGGCGTTCTACAGCTGGCTGCTGGCGCGCACCAGCGAGCCGGGCAGCATCCGGGGCGACTGGGCGGCCTTCCTGATGGCACAGATGGTGTTCGGCCTGGCCTGGTCGGGCAGTTTTGCCGGGGCCGAATGGGCCACCGGCCACGCGCACACCACCTGGGGCTGGCCGCTGGTGGCCGCGCTGGCCTTCATTGCCGTGGGCCCTGCGGTGCTGGCCTACCGCTGCTGGGGTGTGGGCGTGCAGCGGGCGGGGCCTGCGGTGGCGGGCTTTTTTGTCAACCTCACGCCCCTGTTTGCCGGGCTGCTGTCGGCCGCGTTTCTGGGCGAAACGCCCCAGGCATTTCACGGCGTGGCATTCGCGTTGATCGTGGGCGGGATCGTGGTGTCGTCGCGGCGCTGAGGCCTGCCGATTTATTGATGCAAATCGGCCTTACCGCTCGCCCACCATGCCTTGATAGCTATCATAAATATAGCATTCGCCTGTATGCAGAGGGCATGGGCGTGCACTGCACCCCTTGGCCTCTTCTCCCAGCCTCTCAACGGGGCATGTCGAGGTCTTCGGCGGTGGTGGCGGCCGGCTCCAGCAGCGCCTCCAGCTCCGCCACGGGGACGGGCCGCCCCATCAGGTAGCCCTGGAAGTAGGTGCAGCCGTACTGGGCCAGCAGCTTCTTTTGCGCCTCGGTTTCCACGCCTTCGGCGATCACGTCCAGCTCCAGGTTGCGCGCCATGCCCAGGATGGTCTGCACGATCACATCGTCGGTGTGCCGCACGCCCAGGTTGTGCACGAAAGACTGGTCGATCTTGAGCTGGTCCAGCGGCAGCCGCGTGAGGTAGGCCAGCGACGAATAGCCAGTGCCGAAGTCGTCCACCGAGAAGCGCACGCCCTTGGTCTTGAGCGTGCCGATCTTGGCGATGGTGTCGTCCACGTTGTCCAGCACCAGCGATTCGGTAAGTTCGAGCTTGAGCAGGTGGGGGCGCGCGCCGGTTTCGCGCAGCACCTCGACCACCCGGGCTACAAAGTCACGCTGGCGGAACTGCCGCGCGCTCACGTTGACCGAGAGCTGCAGGTGCTGCAGGCGCGGGTTGCCCTGCCAGGCGGCCAGCTGCTCGCAGGCGGTGCGCAGCACCCAGTGGCCCATGGGCACGATGAGTTCGCTTTCTTCCGCCACGCCAATGAAGGCCCCCGGCGCCACCAGGCCCCGCTCGGGGTGCTGCCAGCGGATCAGCCCCTCGGCGCCCACCATGCGGCCATCCAGGTGGAACTGCGGCTGGTAGTGCAGCACAAACTGCCGCGCCGTGAGCGCCGCCTGCAGGTCGGCTTCGAGCTGCGCGCGCAGGCTGATGCTGATCTGCATTTGCGGGTCAAAAAAGCACAGCGCGTTGCGCCCTTGCGACTTGACCTGGTACATGGCGATGTCGGCCTGCTTGAGCAGATCGACCGACGACTGGATCGCGCCCCCCATCAGCGTGGCGCCGATGCTGGGCGTGCTGTGGTGGGCATGCCCCCCGAGCGTGTAGGGCACGTTGAGCTTGCGCAGGATCTTTTCGCCCACACGGCGGACATGGGCGCCCGCCTCTTCGCTGCTGGCCGACAGGTCACTCAGCATCACCACAAACTCGTCGCCACCCAGCCGGGCCACGGTGTCCTCGCGCCGCACACAGGTTTTCAGGCGCTGGGCCACCTGGCGCAGCAGCATGTCGCCCACCTCATGGCCCCGGGTGTCATTCAGGGTCTTGAAATGGTCTAGGTCGAGGAACAGCAGGGCCCCATACTGCCCGCTGCGCGCGCTGGAGGCGATGGCCTGCTGCATGCGGTCCATGAGCAGGCGGCGGTTGGGCAGGTTGGTCAGTGGGTCGTAGAACGCCAGGTTCTCGATCTCGGCACTAGCGCGCCGCAGCGCCGTCACGTCGTGGTAGCTGATGACCAGGCCGCCGTCGGGGGTGGTGCGCTCGGTGATCTGGATGGTACGGCCGTTGGAGTAGACCTGTTCATGCGGTTCGTGCTGCGGCTGTTTTTGCCGCAGCAGCCGCTGCTCCACCCAGCGCGCATGTTCTTCGTCGGCCAGCCGGGGGTGGTGGTGCTTGACGGTTTCCTCGATCACCGCACGAAAGGGCAGCCTGGGGGCAATGATGCCCCTGAGCCAGGGGAAGATCACCTCGAACTGGCTGTTCCACTGCACCACACAGTTGTTCTTGTCGAGCAGCAAGAAGCCGCTGACCATGGACTCCAGCGCCTGGTCGAGCGTGGCCTTGGACTGCGCAATGGCCACGCGGGCCTGCGACAGGCGGTCCAGATAACGAAAAGCCAGCCCCCCCGCCGCCAGGATCATGGCCACAAACACCAGCGCGGTCAGCCCGATCGCGTCGCGCTGGTCGCGCCAGCTGCTCAGCGCCTCGTGCAGCGGAATGCTCGCGGAGATCCGCAGGTCCTGGTACAGGATGGGACGGAAGACCACCAGGGCAGGATCCCCCGTGAGGCGCGCCGGGGCCTTCCACTCCTGGCCCAGATCGGCCAGTTCGGCCAGCGGCGGCGCCAGCGTGGGGGCGATGACCTCCTCGCGGCCCGGCACGCCCAGCAGCAGCTGCCCGCCGGCGCGCTCCAGCGTGACCTGCAGGCCGCTGATGTCCACGCCCTGGAGCAGCACCGCGCCCAGGGCACCCACCGGCAACTCGGCCACGGCGGCCACGCGCGTGTTGTCGGCCAGGCGCAGGTGGCGCGCGAAATACAGAACCCGTTCGGAGCTGGCAAAACTCACCACCGGGGCGCTGACCATCAGGGTGGACACCGACTGCTCCAGCACGGACTCCAGAAAGCCTGCCGGCAGTTGCACGGCCAGCGCGCCACCGGCCGGATCGGACGACGCCATGGTCTTGCCCGTGGTGTCCAGCAGCGCCACATAGCGCACCATCAGGTTCTGCCGGGTGGAGCCGCGCAAACGCTGGCTGGCTGATTCCGCATCGATCCAGGGCGCGGTCGTGTTCGACAGGTTGAGCAACTCATCCATGCTGGCCAGCAGCACGTCCACCGTCAGCAGCGAGCGGTTGAGCGCCACTTCGGCACCCGCCACAAAACGGGTGGCCTGGGCCTCACTGTCGTTGAGCGCCACCTTGCGGGCGTTCCAGGCCACAGCAGCCGCTACGATGGCCACGGCCACCACAAACACCACAACCCCAGCCCCGACAAAGGCCTTGATGCGCAGTGGCGTTATGGGTTCTCTCATTGATTTATTTGACGGGCGCGGCCAGCAGGCCACGCGCGGGGCCAATCGTCTGGTTCCAGGTCTGGGCGCAGCGTGCACCGCAGCGCTGCACCCAGCGCGGCAGCACGGTGGAGGCCAGGATCTCCTGGCGGCTGCGCTCATCCTGAGGCGAAGCAGGCACCACCACCATCGCACCCTTGTTGCCGCCGGTGCAGGTGGGTGCGCCCCGGTTGCAGGCCAGGCCCTCGGCGGTTTCCCGCTCGGACTCGGCCCAGATGGCCGACTCCAGCCGGGGCAGCTCGCGCTTGAGCAGTTCGCGCAGGTCGGCAGGCAGGCCCGCCCAGGCCGCCTGGTTGGCGCCAAAGATGGCCAGGCCCCAGGTCACGGGCAGGGTGTGCACATGGGAAGTGAGTGTGGGCAGGCCCAGGATGTTGCCCGACATGGTGCCCGTGATCGCACATTCGGTATTGCCCGCTGTCAAGCTGGGCACGATCTGCGAGAAGCTGGTCAGCACCGGCACGCCGCCCAGTGCCCCCACAAAGTCGGCCTGCGTGGAGGACGAAACCCGGACGCGGCGCCCGGACAGGTCGGACAGCGCACGCAGCGGCTTCTTGCAGAACACCACCTGCGCGGGGTAGACATAGATCGCCAGCGCCTCCACACCATGCTGCTCTCGCAAGGCCTTTTCCAGATAGGGGCGAAAGGCACCCAGGGTGGCCTTGAGTGTGGCGATGTCGGGATTCAGGCCCGCCAGATCGGGGGCGGTGTACTCGGGGTATTGCGAGGTGAATGAACTCATCAGCGTGGTGCCAAACGGCACCACCCCCAGCTGCAGCAGGCGCAGCATTTCGTTGCCGGGCACCCCCGCCCGGTCAAACGGCACGATCTCTGCCTGGAACTTGCCGCCACTGAGGCGGGACAGCTCCTTGCTCCAGAAGGGTTCCTCCTGGCGTGTGTACTGATTGATCGCAGCCAGCCCGCCGACCACCCGCAGCTTGTAAGGCGCAGCAGCGCTGCTGCCAGGGGGATCGGCCGCGTGCACCCCGCCCCATGCAACCAGCGCTGCACACAGAAGAAGCGCCTGGCGGCGAAAGTGGGAGGTCAAGGTGCGGGGGGTGGTGAACATGGCAGACAATGGCGTGCAGTATTCCACCAATTTTTCAGCCCCAAAGGCAAATTGTCGGCAAAACGCCACGGGTGAGCCTTCGAGAGAACTGGTGCATGGCATGGCCTTGCCCCTGCCCTCCATACGGTCTCCCGAAGGGGCCTGGTAGCCGCTGCCCTCCGTCACTGGCCACCATGTGCCGTCAGAAGGTGCCTGGGTAGGCACCACCATCGGCCAGCACGTTCTGGCCGGTCATATAGCCCGCCTGCTGGCTGCACAAAAAGGCACAGATCGCCCCAAACTCTTCGGCCGTGCCATAACGGCCCGCCGGGATCTGCGCCTGCTGGACGGCACGGACATCCTCCACGCTTTTTCCCGCCTTGCCTGCAGCCGCCGTCACAGTGGCCGCCAGGCGGTCGGTGTCGAACTTGCCAGGCAGCAGGTTGTTGATGGTCACGCCCCTCGCCGCGATCTTGCTGCGCGACACACCCGCCACAAACCCTGTGAGGCCACTGCGTGCGCCGTTGGACAGGCCCAGGATGTCGATGGGCGCCTTCACCGCACTGGACGTGATGTTGACGATGCGGCCAAAGCCCCGCGCGGCCATACCATCCACCGTGGCCTGGATGAGCTCGATGGGCGTGAGCATGTTGGCATCCACCGCCTTGATCCAGGCGTCGCGGTTCCAGTCGCGGAAGTCACCGGTGGGCGGCCCCCCGGCATTGGTCACGACGATGTCGAAATCCCGCCCTGGGCCACCCGCCACGGAGAACACGGCCTCGCGCCCGGCAGGGGTGGTGATGTCGGCCGCCACGGCCAGCACCTGGGGCACCTGAATTTCAGACTCTTTGAGCCCCTTTGCGCGCACCTGGCTTGCACATTCAGCTATCAAACGGGCAGCAGCCTGATCGAGTGCACCGGCATTGCGGGCGTTGATGACCACGTTGACGCCCTCGCGCACCAGCGCCTGCGCACAACCAAAGCCCAGCCCCTTGCTGGCGCCACACACCAGCGCCCATTTGCCTGCGATACCCAAATCCATAACAATCTCCGGTTCCGGTGCTGCAACCCGCAGCCCTGACAAATCATAAGTGGAGAGTTGCAAGATGAAATGGCTGCACCGTGACGCCCTGGCCACCTGGTTGGCTGGGGCCGCACTGGCCCTGGTAGCAGGCGTCACGCCTGCCCAGGAAGCTGCGGTGATCAAACGCGCCACGCAGTTGCGCGACAGCCCCGCAGACAACGGTGCCAGCCTTGCCCCGCTGGAGGCCAACACGGTCGTGACACGCAGCAGCGAGCGCAAGGGCCCCTGGACCAAGGTGAGCACCCCCCAGGGCGCCACGGGCTGGGTGCACATGTTCGATCTGGGACCCCAATCGGGAGCGGCAGCGGCCAGCAACAACACAGCCACCGGTGGCCTGCGAGGCCTGGGCGGCCTGTTCGGCGGCAACAGCGGTACAACCACTACGGCGACATCCACAGTGGGCATTCGCGGCCTGGATGCCGAAGACATTGCCAAGGCACAACCCAACCCGGCCGCTGTGGGCAGGGTTGAAAGCATGCGGGTGAACGCTGACCAGGCGCGCCAGTTCGCCAGTTCCGCGTCGCTACAGGCGCGTGACGTGCCCGCCATGGCACAGCCCGCCTTGCCGTCCGGTGGGTCCGGCAGCCGCTCCGGTGGCAGTTCCGGCAACCCGTCCGACCCCAACTACAGCCCGAACTGAGGAGATGAACATGCACCGGAACTTCGGCTGGAAGCGCTGTGCAGGGGCGGCCGCCCTGTTGACGGCACTGGCGGCAGCCCCCCTGGCGGCCCACAGCCAGAACGTCATGAACAACCTGCTGAACTCCCTGGGCGGCGGCCTGGGCTCTGCGCTCACGGGCGGAAAGGCCGCACCGGCTGCGCAAGGGGACGACTTGATCAGCCTGCTGACCCAGTCGCTGGAGAATATCGACGAGCCCAAGGAGATCGAGATCGGCCGCCAGCTGGCCGCCCTGCTGCTGGGCGCCAAGCCTGCCCACCCGGACATGGCGCTGCAACGCTATGTGAATCGCCTGGGCCGCTGGATCAGCCTGCAGTCGCCCCGCCCCGGGCTGCCCTGGACCTTTGTGGTGCTGGATGACGCCGGGTACAACGCTTTCGCCGCACCCGGCGGTTACGTGTTCGTGACCAAAGGCCTGATCGACCGCTGCGCGGACGAATCCGAACTCGCGGGCATCTTAGCGCACGAGATCACGCACGTGACCGCCAAGCACCACCTGCAGGCCATCCGGCAAAGCGCCATGGCGGGTGTGGGCACCCAGCTGCTGGCCTCACAGATCCGCACCAGCAACGTGGCGGGCCAGCTTGTCAAAGACCAGCTGCTGTCGCTGTTCCGCACGGTCTACACCAAAGGGCTGAGCCAGTCCGATGAGTTCGAAGCCGATCGCAGCGGCGTGGCCATGGCGGCCAAGGCCGGGTTCGACCCGTACGGGCTGGTGTCGGTGCTGCAGCAGCTACGCACCGTGACGCCGGACAACCCGATGTTCACGCTGACCATGTCCACCCACCCGGCCGCCCAGGCCCGCCTGGACTACCTGGAGCAGTCCATGGGTCGGCAGCTTGATGGGCTGGGGGGCTCCCGGGCCACGATTGCGCAGCGCCTGGGCGGTGGTGGCGGAGGCGGTGCACCAGCCGCACCCGCACCCGCCAACCGGCCAGCGCCCGCCGCCAAAAAGGCGGGGTGAGGAGGCGCCAGCACCCTGCTGCCAGGGTGCGGCGGCCCCGCTTCAAGCCCCTGGGCGACGCGCCAGGCGGGTGAACACAAAAATCCCCGCCACCACCAGCGCCGTGCCCGCCGCCACCCACACGGTGAAGGGCTCGCCCAGAATCCACACCCCCATCAGGATGGTGGACAGCGGCCCCACCATGCCCGCCTGGGCAGCCATGCCCGCGCCAATGCGCTCGATGGCCATCATCACCATCAACACCGGCGCGGCGGTGCACAACGTGGCATTGAGGACAGATAGCCAGATCACCTCCGGCGCCACCACGGCGGCCCCCAGAGGCCGCAGCACCACAAACTGTGCCAGGCAGCACAGGCAGGCCACGGTGGTTGCCAACCCCACCAGGCGCAGGGAACCCAGGCGTTGCACCATCTCGCCGCTGTAAACCAGATAGATGGCATAACTCACAGCACTCAGAAACACCAGCAGCGCCCCCCAGGCCACGTTGGTGCCCTGCAGGTTGGCCTCATGGCCAAACACCAGCACCACCCCACAGTAGCTGACCAACATGCCCGCTGCCTGCGCCCAGCGGATGCCCCGGCCATACAGCAGCCAGCCCAGCACCACGACCAGGGTGGGGTTGAGGTACAGGATGAGCCGCTCCAGGCTGGCGCTGATGTAGGCCAGTCCGGCAAAGTCGAGAAAACTCGCCAGGTAGTACCCCGTGATCCCGAGACCCAGCACACCCAGCCAGTCCTTGCGGCTCAGGGGCGGTTTGCCCCGGCTGGCCCACCAGGCCATCACGGCAAAGATGGGCAGCGCAAACAGCATGCGGTACATGATGAGCGTGACCGCGTCCACGCCGTGGCGGTACGCCAGCTTGACAATGATGGCCTTGCCACTGAACGCAATGGAGCCTGCCAGCGCCAGCAGCAGGCCCGAGGCCATGTGCGCCTTGGCAGTAGGCGCCGGGGTGGGGGCCTGCGCGGATGGAGAGGAGGCTGACGACACGGGGCTTCGATTTTTTTGTCAGAAAACGCACGGGCTGAACGCGCTGCGCACACGCTGATCGCTAGCCGCCGAGTGTGACAGGCATCCCCAACCAGTGCCATCGAAGCTCTGTGTGGGCACCCCCTTCATCAGCGATGGCCAGAAGTGGCGCAGGCCCCGCATCGCTCCGTTGGACAGCTCAACCTTGCTTGTGAAACACCTTGTGATGCAGGCGCCGCAGCGACCACCACACGCCCACAGCCACCACGGGAATGGCAATGGCCGCAGTGGTTTCGGGCGACAGGGGCCAACCCAGCTTTTGCGCTCCTTTCGCCAGGTAGCTCACCAGACCCACGATGTAGTAGGTGATGGCCGCCACGGACAGTCCCTCCACGGTGGACTGCATCTTGAGCTGCAGGTCCTGCCGATGGTTCATGGTGGTCAGCAGTGCCTGGCTGCTTTGCTGCTGCTCGATCTCCACGCGGGTGCGCAGCAGGTTGCTCATGCGCGAGACACGCTGCGATAGTGCGTCCTGGCGGCGCGCAGCCCACTCGCAGGTGCTGCGTGCAGGGGTCAGGCGCCGGTCCATGAACTCGCGGATGGTCTGCATGCCCGCCAGGCGCGATTCGGCAATGTCTTCGATGCGCTTGTCCAGCAGCTCGAAGTAGGCGCTGCTGGCCGAAAACCGCGAGTGCGAGGCGGCATATTGGCTCTCCACCTGGCCGGCCAGCCGGGTCAGGCGGTCCAGCAGGGCCGGCTCATCGTCACGGTTGGCGGTGCGGATGGCATTGGCCAGCTCGGCCAGTTCGCGCTCGGCAAAGGCCAGGACGCTGGCCGCTTCGCGGGCGGCGGGCAGGCCCAGCAAGGCGGCCATGCGGTAGGTTTCGATTTCCAGCAGGCGCTGCACAAGGCGCCCCAGGCGGCGCGGCGTCATGCCCCCCGCCAGCAGCACCATGCGCGAAAAACCGTCGGCATGGATGGCGAAGTCGGTGTAGACCTCGCCATGGCCATCGGCCACGGTGGAGGCCACCAGCGTGTCCTCGTGCAGCACATGTTTGACCAGCGAACCTGAGCCAAAGGTGTGCGTCGGCAGCACCCACAGGTTCAGACTGCACAGGCACTGCCCGGGCAAAGCGGCCAGCCAGTCGTGGGGCACGGCATCCATGGCGCTGACGGGCTCGCGCTCGCCAAAAGCCTCCATGGGGGCTGGCACCATGAAGGTCCAGGTGACGAACTCGGTGTGCAGCTCCCAGCGCATGCGAAAGGCGCCCAGATCCATCCGCAGATGGGTGGTGTGCGCATCCGGCAGGGCCATGTGGTGGTCGCGCAAAAGCGCTGCAACATGGGCCCGGCTCGCCTCGCGCCCGGCCGCATCGGCCAGCATCACGATATGTGCAATGGCCAGGGGGGCATTCATCGCCTCGGGCGGGCGGGCGTGGATTTCGTTGTGCAGCATGGCCCGGTGGGGGTGCTGCGCGGGATGGAATGGTGTGGGCATGCGGACCTCTGCCTGCGATTGTGTACCGGCAACAGCAGCCAGAAACGAATGCCTCTGCCCAAAAAACAACGGCACCCTCAGGTGCCGTTGTTCAGTCAGGGAAAGCAGGAAGCCCGAGGGCGATCAATCTTCCACAAAAGCTTCTTCGCGCTTGTTCTTCACGGCAGGCAGCAGCACGATGATGAGCAGCAGGGCCGCAGCCGCCAGCAGGCCAGCCGACAGAGGACGCGTCACGAACACGCTCCAGTCACCGCGCGAGAGCAGCAGCGCACGGCGCAAGTTCTCTTCCATCATCGGGCCCAGGATGAAACCCAGCAGCAAAGGCGCGGGTTCGGTACCCAGCTTGTAGAAAATGTAGCCAATCAGGCCGAACGCACCCACCATCCAGATATCGAAGGTGTTGTTGTTGGTGGAGTACACACCCACCGCGCAGAACAACACGATCGAGGGGAACAGCCAGCGGTAGGGCACTGTGAGCAGCTTGATCCAGATGCCGATCAGCGGCAGGTTCAGGACGATCAGCATGGCATTGCCGATCCACATCGAAGCGATCAGGCCCCAGAACAGTTCGGGGTTGCTGGTCATCACCTGGGGACCAGGCTGGATGTTGTGGATGGTCATGGCGCCCACCATCAGCGCCATCACGGCGTTGGGGGGAATGCCCAGGGTCAGCAGGGGGATGAACGAGGTCTGCGAGCCCGCGTTGTTGGCCGACTCGGGAGCCGCCACGCCACGGATGTTGCCTTGGCCAAAAGGCACTTCGCCAGGTTGCAGCTTGGTCTTCTTTTCCACCGTGTAGGCGGCAAAAGCGGCCAGCAGAGCACCACCACCGGGCAAGATGCCCAGGGCAGCACCCAGCGAGGTGCCACGCAGCACGGCAGGAATCATGCGCTTGAAGTCGTCCTTGGTGGGGAAGAGTCCTTCCACCTTGGCAGTGAACACCTCGCGGTCTTCGTCGGGACGCGACAGGTTGGCAATGATTTCACCGTAGCCGAACACGCCCATGGCGATGGTCACGAAGCCAATGCCATCGGTCAGCTCAGGGATGTCGAAGCTGAAGCGCGCCACGCCCGAGTTCACGTCGGTACCCACCAGGCCCATCAGCAGGCCCAGCACGATCATGCCCACCGCCTTGAGCAAGGAGCCCGAGGCCAGCACCACCGCGCCGATCAGGCCCAGCACCATCAGCGAGAAATACTCGGCCGGGCCAAACTTGAAGGCGACTTCGGTCAGCGGAGGTGCGAAGGCCGCCAGAATCAGCGTGCCTACACAGCCTGCAAAGAACGAACCCAGGCCGGCAGCCGCCAGCGCCGGGCCCGCGCGACCCTTGCGCGCCATCTGGTAGCCGTCGATCACGGTCACCACCGACGACGACTCGCCCGGCAGATTCACCAGAATGGCGGTGGTGGAACCACCGTATTGCGCGCCGTAGTAGATACCCGCCAGCATGATCAGCGCCGCCACGGGCGGCAGCGCATAGGTGGCCGGCAGCAGCATGGCGATGGTTGCCACGGGGCCAATGCCGGGCAACACGCCAATCAGCGTACCCAGCAGACAGCCGACAAAACAGTAAATCAGGTTCTGGAACGTGAACGCCACGCCAAAACCCATCGAGAGGTTGTTAATCAAATCCATGGTCGGTGCTCCTGCTCAACCCGTGATGAAACTGGGCCACACGGGGAACTGCAGCTTGAGCGCCCAGACGAATGCCACATAACTGCCAATGGCCAACACGGTGGCCAGGAGGAACACGGACTTCGCGTGAAACTCCTGACCCGCCAGACTCGCAATGAAGGTCAGTGCATAGATGCCCACGATGAGGCCCATGGCCGGAACCCCGAGGCTGGGCAACCCTCCCAGCAAGATGCCGAACGCGAAGTTGGCAGCCAGGATGAAGAACAGCGGCTTCCAGGCCCACTTGCCGATCTTGTCGCCATCCTGGGTCTCCACCGTGACTGCCTTGAAGGTGATCACGCTGCCGATGATGGCGAGCAAGATACCCAGCAACAGGGGGAAATAGCCGGGCCCCATGCGGGCGCCAGTGCCGACGTTGTACGTGGTTGCACCCCACGCAAACGCCACTCCGACACCCATGAACATGAGGCCGGAAAAAAAGTCTTTTTGACTCTTGATTTTCACGAATTGTCTCCTAGGCGGAAATCTTGACTGCGCGATTGTGCGTGCAAGCATGGCCCGCGCGAATGTGGATTCCACCTACATCCAGTAACGCCCCATGGCCACACCGCGCGGGCAAAGCATCGCGCGCGAACCACGAACCGCTGTCCAGGGAGACGCCTGTACGGCGCTGGGCGCGTTACTCCAGCGGGGGAGTGGCCGCGATCACCTCGTCCATGGTGGTCAGCCCCTCGGCCACCCGCAGCGCCCCCGCCAGACGCAGCGGACGCATGCCGTCCTGCACAGCCTGGCGGCGCAGGGTGTCGATGGATGGGGCCTGGGTGATCCGGTCCTTGAGTGCTTCGCTCACGGTCAGCAATTCATACAGCCCCATGCGCCCACGGTAACCGCCCATGCGGCAGTCCACGCAACCCACGGGTTTGTAGGGCTGGTAGGCGCCATTGATCTTCCAGGGCTTGACGACCTCGGCCAGCGCATCGCGCGAAGCCGTTTCGTCCCGCTGTTTGCACTGCTTGCACAGCGTACGCACCAGCCGCTGGGCCAGCACGCCCAGCAAGGTGGCGTTGAGCAGGTAGGGCGGCACCCCCAGCTCCATCATGCGGGTGATGGCACTGGGTGCGTCGTTGGTGTGCAGCGTCGAAAACACGAGGTGCCCCGTGAGCGCGGCCTGGATGGCCATTTCTGCGGTCTCCAGATCCCGGATTTCACCCACCATGATGATGTCTGGATCCTGGCGCATCAGGGCACGCAGGCCTTCGGCAAAGTTGAAATCGAGCTGCGGCTGCACCTGGGTCTGGTTGAAGCTGGGCTCGATCATTTCGATCGGGTCTTCCACCGTGCTCACGTTGACCTCTTCGGTCGCCACACGCTTGAGCGTGGAGTACAGCGTGGTGGTCTTGCCCGAGCCCGTGGGCCCGGTCACGAGGATGATGCCGTGCGGGCGTTTGACCAGCGCCTCCCAGCGCTGTGCGTCGTGCTGCGCAAAACCCAGCGCATCCAGGTCTTTGACCGCGTTGTCCGGGTCAAAGATCCGCATGACCATCTTTTCGCCGAATGCGGTGGGCAGCGTGGACAGGCGCATTTCCACCTCGTCACCGCGCTGGTTGCGCGTCTTGATACGGCCGTCCTGAGGGCGGCGCTTTTCCACCACGTCGATGCGGCCCAGCAGCTTGATGCGCGACACCATGGCGTTGTGCACCCCCATGGGCATCTGGTAGACCGGGTGCAGCACACCGTCGATGCGAAAACGGATCACGCCCTGCTCACGGCGCGGCTCCAGATGGATGTCGCTTGCACGCTGGTCAAACGCGTACTGCCACAGCCAGTCCACCACCTTGACCACGCCCTGGTCGTTGGCGTCGAGCTGCTTGTTGCTTTTGCCCAGCTCCACCAGCTGTTCAAAGCTGCTGCCACCCGAATTGCCCCCCGCCTTCTGCGCCGCTCGCACGGATTTGGCAAGTGCAAAAAATTCGGCAGTGAACCGGTGGATGTCCTGCGGATTGGCCACCACACGGCGCACCGTGCGGTGCGACTGGCGCTCCACCTCCGCCACCCAGTCGTCGATGAAGGGCTCGGCCGTGGCCACCACCACTTCTTTGGCCGAGACCTGCACCGGCAGCACCTTGTGGCGCTCGGCATAGGTGGCACTCATGGTGTCGGCCACGCGGCCTACGTCCACCTTGAGCGGATCAATGCGCATGTAACTCAGGCCCGCCCGCGTGGCCAGGTACTCGGACAGCGCCTCGATATCAAGCGGCCTGCCGTCGCTGGCACGTTCCATGGCCACGCTGGCCAACCGCACCAGTGCATGCTGGGAGCTTTCGGCCTGGGAGCAGCGGGCAATGGTGCGCTGCGCTTCCTCGCGCGAGATCACGTGGTCATCGCTGAGCCACTGCACCATGCGGCGCCAGTCCACCGGGCCGATGTGGTTTGCGGCCTTCAGGCGGCCGGGTATGTCCACGGAGGCATTCATGTCAAAACCTTTCAGGGGGCCACCGGCTTGAACGCCCGCAGCCATTTGGTGGTGGGCAGATCCCAGCGTGCCTGGATCGCTTCGGCCTGTTCGGCCAACTCCGCACGTTTGGGCCGGGAGGGCGTGCGCTGCGCCAGCACCACCGTGTTGCCCTCGCGTGTGGGCTTGAAGGCCCACAGCGCATCGTTGCTAAACGCCTGGGCCATGCTTTGGAGGCTGCGGTCAAAGCTCGACGCGCGGCCGAACAGGTTGACCGTCATGCAGCCCGTGTCCGACAGCAGCGCCCGGCAATCGGCATAAAAATCTGGACTGTCCAGCACCGGCGCAGCGGCCTCGTGGTCGTAGAGATCCACCGCCAGCGCATCTACCGTACCCAGCCACATGGGGTTCTGAATCTCCTTGGCCGCATCGGCCAGCACCACGCGCAGCTTGGGGCCATCGGGTGGCAGCTTGAACCACTGGCGGCACACCGCCAGCACCTGGGGGTTCAGCTCGATGGCCGTGCTGCAGATGCGCAGCTTCTTGTGGCAAAACTTGGTGATGGCGCCTGCCCCCAGGCCCAGTTGCATGGCATGGCCCTTGGACACCTGCGCCAGGTCGGCAAACAGCAGCCAAGCCATCATGCGCTGCACGTACTCCAGCTCCAGCGCAAAGGGCTCATCAATGCGCATGGAGCCCTGGATCCACGGTGTGCCCAGGTGCAGGTGGCGCACCTCACCGTCGTCCGACACACTGACTTCGGGCAACTCTTGCAGTTTTTCTTTTTTGCGGGTCATTCAAAGCGTTCAAAGCAGGCGGTGGGCCGACAACACTGCCGCCCAGGCCGCCAATTTACGGTCAAAACTCCAGGACGCGTTGGCCGGGCTGGTCGATGGCAGCCGCACGGCCTGCAATGGCGGCCTGCGCTGCGCCGCCAGGCTGGCCTGCACCGCCGGGGCGTGCCGGAAGCTTTCGGCCCCGTTGTGGGCCACGGCCGCCAGCCGGGGACAGCGCCCGAGCAGGCGGGCAAAGTTGTTGACTTCGGGGTTGCGGATGCTGGTGTCCAGGCTGCCTTCGCGCTCGCAACTGGCATACACATCCCACAGCCCCAGCCCCCGCGCCAGCAACCAGTCGCAGCGTTGCGCGTAGTGCTCCGGCCCGGCTGCGGGCAGCGGATGCTGCGGCCAGATGGCCTGCAGGATCTTCCAAAAATGGTTTTGCGGGTGGGCGTAGTACTGCTGCGCCCGCAAGGAGGCCGCGCCCGGAAAACTGCCCAGCACCAACACCACCGTCTTTTCAGACGCCACGGGTGGCAAACCCTGCCACCGAACAGGAGCAGGAACAGGCGCAAGGCTGGGGGCGCAGAGGTCGGACATGGGCCGATTCTGGACCGAAACCACGCAAGCACCTTGGGGTGGCCGCAAAAAAAGATAGCTGTAAACCGTTTACCACACGGCCCAAAGCTCCCAAATTACTCCTCAATTTCGCCGTCAATGCCTCGCAACGCCAGCAAGGGCACCAGCCGGGGCAGTGCCGCGCAGGCGTTGGCCGTGGTGGCCTGGGCCAGTGCCGCCAGGGGCTGGCCACGCAGCTGCGCCAGCACCTCGGCAATGCGCGGCAACTCGGCCGGGGCATTGCGCCCCTGGGGCAGACCCTCGGCCCGCTGTGCGGCCGGGGTGTAGAGCCAGTGGGGCGGGATGTCGGGGGCGTCGGTCTCCAGGACCAGCGCCTCCTCGGGCAGCTCGGCCGCAAGGCGCCGCAGCTGCAAGGCGCGGTCGTAAGTCATGGCGCCGCCAAAGCCGAGCTTGAAACCTAGGCCGATGAAGGCCTGCGCCTGCTGCAAGCTCCCGTTGAAGGCATGCGCAATGCCGCCACGCACCGGCAGGTCCCGCAGGCCCTTGAGCAGCTTGTCGGCCGACCGGCGCACATGCAGGATCACCGGCAGGTCGAACCGGCGGGCCAGCTGCAGCTGGGCCCGGTAAAACCGCTCCTGCCGCGTGGGGTCCAACCCCGGCACGAAGTAGTCCAGGCCGATCTCGCCGATGGCCACCAGGCGCGGGTCGGCATGGTGCTGGGCCAGCATCTCTTGCAACAGCGCCACGTCCCCATCGTCGGCAAGCCCGGTGTAGAGCGGGTGGATGCCCAGCGCATAGCTGTCCCCATGCTGGTGCGCCAGCAGGCGCACGGTCTCCCAGTTGCTGCGCTCCACGGCCGGGATCACGCAATGCCCCACCCCCTGTACGGTCGCCTCCTGGCGCACCGCATTGCGGTCGGCATCGAATTCGGGCGCATCAAGATGGCAGTGGGTGTCAATCCAGGCGGTCATCATGCACCGATGATGCCCCATGCGACACGGTCCACACTGCGGTGGTAGCCCTGCGTGTGCATTTACGGGCAAACCGTGCTACCGTCATTTGCGTGCGCCAGCCCTCGGCGCAATTGAACCTGCGAATGCGCTTCCGGGGACGCCCCGAGACCACCCGCAGGCTCCCAGAGCAAAGGTGACAGGATGCCTCGGCCCGCCCTCTACAGCAGCTCTCGCCCCGCCCGCAGCCGTGCCCCCGCCCCGGTGGCCGCACCCGCAGCACCTGCGAACGCTGCCCAGCCCTCGGCCGATGCGCCGCCCGCGCTGCAGGATGCGGCCCGGAACCAGGCGGCGGCCCCACACGCTCCTGCAGTGCGGCGCCAGCTGTGGGCCCTCTGGACCATCGTGGTGCTTTTGGCAGCCCTGCTGGTAGCCAGCGCCTGGCACGGCAGCCGCAGCCCTGCCCGCAAGATCACCCAGGACGACATCGATGCCGCCGTGCTGCGCACGCTGGAAACCACCACGCCGCCATCGGCCGCTGCCCGCGCCGTAGAAAGCATCGCCCCCTCCATCGTGCGCGTGGTGGGCTATGGCCGCAGCAAGAACGGCAAGGAAGAAGTCGAGCGGGGCATCGGTACGGGCGTGGTCATCGTGGACAAGGGTGTCATCCTGACCAACCTGCATGTGGTGGCGGGCGCCGACCGCATCGGCATCACCTTCCACGACGGGCTGGAAACCACCGCCAGCATCACCGGTGCCCAGCCCGAGAACGACCTGGCCGTGCTGCAGGCACACAAGGTGCCCGATGACCTGGAAGCCGCCACCCTGCGCTCCACCCAGAACCTGCGCCCGGGCGACCACGTGGTGGCCGTGGGTTTCCCCTTCGGCATCGGCCCCTCGGCATCTGCCGGGGTGGTGTCGGGCCTGCAGCGCGAATTCACCTCGCCCGAGGGCAAGCGCCAGCTCAGCAACCTGATCCAGTTCGACGCGGCGGCCAACCCCGGCAACTCGGGCGGGCCACTGGTCACGCTCGATGGCGAAGTGGTGGGCATCGTCACCGCCATCCTCAACCCCACGCCCGCGCGCACCTTCATCGGCATCGGGTTTGCGGTGCCTATCGAGAACGCGGCCTCGGCCGTTGGCATGCCCCCCTTCTGACCCTGACCCTCCACAAGGAGCACCATGGAAACCAACCCATCCCCCGCCGCCATGAACAACGCCGCCACCGCCACCCTCATGGAGCAGGTGCTCTACGAAGTCAAACGCGTGGTGGTAGGCCAGGACCGCTTTCTGGAGCGCGTCATGGTCGCCATGCTCGCCCAGGGCCACCTGCTGGTCGAAGGCGTGCCGGGCCTGGCCAAGACGCTCACCGTCAAGACGCTGGCCAGCACCATCCAGGGCAGCTTCAAGCGCATCCAGTTCACGCCCGACCTGGTGCCCGCCGACCTGGTGGGCACACGTTTGTACAACCAGAGAACGGGCGAATTCAGCACCACGCTGGGCCCCGTGTTCACCCATCTGCTGCTGGCCGACGAAATCAACCGCGCGCCGGCAAAGGTGCAAAGCGCGCTGCTGGAGGTGATGCAGGAGCGCCAGGTCACGATTGCGGGCGAAACCCACAAGGTGCCCGAGCCCTTCTTGGTGATGGCCACGCAGAACCCCATCGAGACCGAGGGCACCTACGCGCTGCCCGAGGCGCAGGTGGACCGCTTCATGATGAAAGTGCTGATCGACTACCCCACCGAAGAAGAAGAGTTTGTGATCGCCCAGCGCGCGCTGGACAAGCCCGTGCAGGTGCTGCCCGTGGCCACCACCGCCCAGCTGGCGGCGCTGCAGGCCGAATGCCGCACGGTGTATGTGGACCCTTCCCTGCTGCAACACGCGGTGAAACTGGTGGCCGCCACGCGGGTGCCCGCCAAGCATGGCCTCAAAGACCTGGCCGGCTTCATCGCCTGTGGCGCCAGCCCCCGCGCGACCATTGCCCTGGCCGAGGGTGCCCAGGCCCTGGCCATGCTGCGCGGGCGCAACTATGTGCTGCCCGAAGACATGACCGACCTGACTGCCGATGTGCTGCGCCACCGCATTGCGCTGTCGTATGAGGCGCTGTCCGAAGGGCTGGATGCCGACGCACTCATCCAGCGCATCATGGCCAAGATTCCTGCGCCCGCGCGGCCTTTGCACCACGAACAAAAAGTGGCCTGAGTCTGCACCATGAGCAACAAGTCGCCCAACACCCCTTCCGCCACAGTCCACACCCTGCCGACCTTGCCCGGGCAGGCCGACCGGCTGCTGCGCGAGCTGGAGTGGAAGGTCATCCGCCGCCTCGATGGTCTGCTGCAAGGCGACTACCGCACCCTGATGCGCGGCAGCGGGCTGGATCTGGCTGACCTGCGCGAGTACCAGCCACACGACGACGTGCGGCACATTGACTGGAACGTGACCGCCCGCCTGAACCAGCCCCATGTACGCGTGTTCACCGAAGACCGCGAGATGACCGCCTGGTTCCTGCTGGACCTGAGCCCCTCGATCAGCTTTGGACCGGAAGGGCGTGCCAAACGCGACATCCTCACTGGCTTTGTGGCCGTGCTCTCGCGCCTGCTCACACGCCACGGCAACCGCGTGGGCGCCATGCTGTACGGCGGCGCCAGCCACCAGGCCGAACGCGCGGTAGACGCCGTGCTGCCACCCCGCAGCAGCCGCGCCCATGTGCTGCACCTGGTGCACCGCCTGCTGGCCCCTACCCCGCCCGCCACGCCCCAGCCCAAAGGCGGCGGTGCGGCCACCGAGCTGCACCGGCTGCTGCAAACCGGTCTGGCCAACCTGCGCCGCCGCGCCACCGTGTTTGTGGTGTCCGACTTCATCAGCGCTCCGGGCTGGGAGAAACCCCTGGCGCAATTGGCCCAGCGCCACGACGTGGTGGCCGTGCGGCTGCTCGACCCGCTGGAGCTGGAGCTGCCCGACCTGGGCCTGATCACCCTGCGCGACGCCGAAAGCGGCGAGCAACTGCAGGTGGACACCCACGATGCCGCCTTCCGCCGCCGCTTTGCACAGCTGGCGGCCGAGCGCGAGGCCACACTGCGCGACGGTCTGGCGCGCGCCGGGGCCGACACGCTGGAGCTGTGCACCGACGACGACCTGGTGGACGCCCTGCTGCGCTTCATGGACCTGCGCCAGCGCCGCGTGCGGGCGCCCCGCGCAACGGCAGCCTCCACCGCGCCCCACCCCCACTACGCCACCTGAGGACCCGCACCATGGTTTTTCTCTGGCCCACCCTGCTCTGGCTGCTGCTGGTTGCGCCCCTGCTGGTGCTGCTGTACTGGTGGCTGCTGCACCGGCGCAAAAAGACCGCGCTGAGCTATTCCAGCCTGTCGCTGGTGCGCGAGGCCCTGGGCCCCGGCCAGCGCCTGCGGCGCCACATCCCGCCCGCACTCTTTCTGCTGGCCCTCATTGCGCTGCTGCTGGCCGCCGCGCGGCCCCTGGCGGTGATCACCCTGCCCTCACAAGACCAGACCATCATGCTGGCCATGGATGTCTCGGGCAGCATGCGCGCCGCCGATGTGGAGCCCGACCGCATCACCGCCGCCCAGAACGCCGCCAAGGCCTTCATTGCCGAGCTGCCCCGCCATGTGCGCGTGGGCATCGTGGCCTTTGCGGGCAGCGCCCAGCTGGCACAGCTGCCCACCCAAAGCCGCGAGGATCTGGTCAAGGCCATCGACAGCTTTCAGCTGCAGCGCGGCACGGCCACAGGCAACGGCATCATGCTGTCGCTGGCCACCATTTTTCCGGACGCGGGCATCGACATCGCCGCGCTGGGCGGCCGCCAGGCCATGCGCCCCAAGCCCATCGACGAAATCGGCAAGCAGGACCCGGCCAAGCCCTTCACCCCCGTGGCACCGGGCTCCTACAACTCGGCCGCCATCATCATGCTGACCGACGGGCAGCGGACCACGGGCGTGGACCCGCTCGAAGCCGCCAAGTGGGCGGCCGACCGCGGCGTGCGCGTGTACACCGTGGGCGTGGGCACGGTGCAAGGTGAGACCATCGGCTTTGAAGGCTGGTCCATGCGCGTGCGTCTGGACGAAGAGACGCTGAAAGCGGTGGCCGCGCGCACCAATGCCGAATACTTCCATGCCGCCACGGCGGCCGACCTCAAGAAGGTCTACCAGACCCTCAGCTCACGCCTGACGGTGGAAAAGCGCGAAACCGAAATCTCCGCCCTGCTCGCGCTGGCGGGCGCTGTGCTGGCCCTGCTGGCGGCGGCGCTGTCGGTGTGGTGGTACGGACGGGTGATGTAGCCCCCCCCCGAGCCCCGCCGGGCGCAGGCACAGGGCCCCTGCCTCGGCACTCCCATCCGTCGGCCCTGGTATTCGCACAAAGGAGATCATTCCATGCGTTCCCTGATCCGCACCACGGCCCTGGCCGCCCTTCTGGCCACTGCCGCAGGCATGGCGCTGGCCCACAACTGCCCCAACGAGATGAAGGCCATCGACGCCAAGCTGGCCACCAACCCCAGCCTGTCGGCCGACAACGCGGCCAAGGTCAAGCAGCTGCGCGCCGATGGCGAAACCCACCACAAGGCGGGCAAACACGACGATTCAATGAAGGCGCTGGCCGAGGCCAAAAAGATCCTCGGGATCTGAACGGGCGCGCCTATCCAGCCGGAGCGATCAGGCGCGTGGCGCCTGCAGCTTTCCTTCTGCAATCCGCACCACGCGGCCGCAGCGCGCGGCCAGAGATTCATCGTGCGTCACCATCACAAACGCCGTGCCGTGGTCGCGCGCGAGCTGGAGCATCAGCTCGAACACGCCATCGGCCGTGCCCCGGTCCAGGTTGCCAGTGGGCTCATCGGCCAGCACACAGGCCGGCCGCGTGACCAGCGCGCGCGCAATGGCCACACGCTGGCGCTCGCCGCCCGACAACTCGGCCGGACGGTGGTGCACGCGCGCCTTCAGGCCCACGGCCGCCAGTACCTGCTCGGCCGCATGGTGGGCCTGCTCAGAGGGCATGCGGCGGATGCGCAGCGGCATGGCCACGTTGTCCAACGCGCTGAATTCGGGCAGCAGATGGTGAAACTGGTAGATAAAGCCCAGGTGCTGATTGCGCAACTGGCCCTGCTCCTGGGGCGACAGCGCCGAAAGCTCGGCCCCCTTGAGCCGCACCGACCCGGCCGTGGGCGCATCCAGCCCGCCCAGCAGGTGCAGCAAGGTGCTCTTGCCCGAGCCCGACGCACCCACGATGGCCAGGGTTTCGCCCGCGTGCACCTGCAAGTCCACGCCTTGCAGCACGGTCACGTCCAGGCGGCCTTCGGTAAAGCGCTTGGTCAGGCCCTTCGCCTCCAGTACCACCGCACCATTTTTCAAACCATTTTGGCCGTTACCGCCTGATAGTATTGGGTTGATAGCTACATTATTCATAGCGCAAAGCTTCGGCAGGGTTCACACGGCTGGCGCGCCAGCTGGGGTAGAGCGTGGCCACAAAGGCCAGCACGAGCGAGATCAAGCCGATGGGCACGATGTCGCTGCTTTGTGGCTCACTGGGCATCTTGCTGATGAGGTAGATGTCCTTGGGCAAAAAGCTCGCGTTCAAGGCCTTTTCGATGGCCGGCACGATCACGTCGATGTTGAACGCGATGCCCAGGCCCAGCAGCAGGCCCACGGCCGTGCCGATCACACCCACCATCGCGCCCTGCACCACGAAAATGCCCATGATGCTTTTCGGGCTGGCGCCCAGCGTGCGCAGGATGGCGATGTCGGCGCGCTTGTCGGTCACCGTCATCACCAGCGTGGACACCAGGTTGAATGCCGCCACGGCCACGATGAGCGTGAGGATGATGAACATCATGCGTTTTTCGAGCTGCACGGCGGCAAACCAGGTGCGGTTCTGCTGCGTCCAGTCACGGATCAGCAGCATGCCGCTCAAGGACTGCGCGAGCTGCTGCGCCACCTCGCGCGCCTGGTGCAGGTCCTTGAGCTTGAGGCGCACGCCCGTGGGGCCCTCCAGGCGGAAGATGCGCTGCGCGTCCTCATGGTGCAGCAGCACCAGCGCCGAGTCGTATTCATAGTGGCCCGAGTCGAACGTGCCCGCCACCGTCATCTGCTTGAGGCGCGGCACCACACCGGCCGGGGTGACCTGGCCTGCGGGCGCAATCACCGTGACCACATCACCCGCCCGCACGCCCAGGGCACGGGCCAGCTCGCCGCCCAGCACCACGCGGAATTCGCCGGGCACCAGCAGGTTCAGCGTTTTCTCGTTGGTGGCGGCCAGGTCTGTCACGGCACCTTCCAGCGCCGGGTCGATGCCGCGCACCAGCGCACCCTTCATGTCCTCGCCCCGCGCCAGCAGCGCCTGCGCGGCCACAAAGGGTGCGGCGCCGATCACGTTGGGGTTCTGTTTGGCCTCGGCCAGCGTGCGCGCCGGGTCGGGCAGCACAGCGCCCTGCGGGGCAAAAATTTCGATGTGCGAGACCACGCTGAGCATGCGGTCGCGCACTTCCTTTTGAAAGCCGTTCATCACGCTGAGCACGATGATGAGTGCCGCCACCCCGAGCGCAATGCCCAGCATGGACACGCCCGAGATGAACGAGATAAAGCCATTGCGCCGCGTGGCGCGGCCCGCGCGCGTGTAGCGCCAGCCCAGGGCCAGTTCGTAGGGGATTTTCATGGAATGGGAAAGAAGGCCTCGCCCCAGCGGAATGCCGGGGCCGGGCCGGGGCAGATTGTGGCATCCCGGACAATAGCGGGATGTCGGACACCACCCATTTGCTCATCCCGGGCGCCGCGAGCGCCTCTGAGGGATGCCAGCAAGCCCTGCAAAACCTCGCCCTCCCCCATCTGGACCGCCTTCTGGGGCGGCTCAGCCCACACCCCACCGGCAGCGACAGCGGGGAAGAAACCAGCTTCACCCCCCCGCACGAACGCGCCCTGGCCCGGGCCCTGGGCCTGCCTGCCGAGGACGGCCGCATCCCCTGGGCCGCCTGGCACCGCCACCAGCAGGGGCTTTCGGCGGGCGAAGAAGCCTGGGCCTTTGTCACCCCCTGCCAGTGGCAGGTCAGCACCGACCACGTCACCTTGCGCGACCCGGAGCAACTGGGCCTTCATGAGTCCGCATCGCGCGCCCTGCTGGCCATCGTGGCGCCCTGGTTTGCCGAAGACGGCATCACCCTGCACTACGACCAGCCCACGCGCTGGCTCGCCAGCGGCCCGCTGTTCGCCGACCTGGCCACCGCCTCGCTGGAGCGGGTGCTGCTGCGGGATGTGCGCGCCTGGATGCCTGACGCCAAGCAGGCCCGCACCCTGCACCGCCTGCACAGCGAGATGCAGATGCTGCTCTACACCCACGCCTTCAACGACGAGCGCACGGCGCGCGGGCTGCCGGTGGTCAACTCCTTCTGGGTGCATGGCGCGGGCGCGCTGCCCCAGGCGGTGCCCGCCCCTTCCGCCGCCCCCTCCATGCCCACCCCGCTGCGCGATGCCGCGCTGCGCGAAGACTGGCGCGCCTGGGCCCAGGCCTGGGCCGCGCTGGACGCGGGCCCTGTGGCCGGGCTGCTGCGCCAGGCCGAGGCAGGCGCGCCTGTGATGCTCACGCTGTGCGGCGAGCGCAATGCACGGACTTTTCACAGCGCGCCCCGCTCGCTGTCACAGCGTTTTCAAGGCTTTTTCAGGCCCCTGCGCTCGGCAGACATGCTCCATAAGCTATGAAAATAGTAGCAAGAGACATTCCCCCCCGCGCCGCCTGGGCGCTGGAGCAGGCCGGTGTGCACCCGCTGCTGGCCCGCCTGTACGCTGCACGCGGTGTGCGCGCCCATGAGGAGCTGGACGACGGCCTGGGCCGCCTGCTGCCCCCGTCGGGATTGAAGGGCATCGACGCCGCCGCGCGCCTGCTGGCCGACGCCATGGCGCAGAACCAGCGCCTGGTCATCGTGGCCGACTACGACTGCGACGGCGCCACCGCCTGCGCCGTGGGCGTGCGCGGCCTGCGCCTGCTGGGCGCCCGGAACGTGGACTACCTGGTGCCCGACCGCGTGACGGACGGCTACGGCCTCACGCCCCCCATCGCCCGCCGTGTGGCCGAGCGCGGCGCCGACATGCTCATCACCGTGGACAACGGCATCGCCAGCGTCGAAGGCGTGGCCGAAGCCAAAGCCCTGGGCCTGCAGGTGCTCGTCACCGACCACCACCTGCCCGGCCCGGCGCTGCCGGCGGCCGATGCCATCGTCAACCCCAACCAGCCCGGCTGCACGTTCGAGAGCAAGTCCATGGCCGGGGTGGGCGTGATGTTCTACACACTGTTGGCGCTGCGCGCCGAGTTGCGCGCGCGCGGCGTGTTTGACGCCGCCAGCCAACCGAAGCTCGACCCGCTGCTCACCCTGGTGGCGCTGGGCACCGTGGCCGACGTGGTCAGGCTCGACGCCAACAACCGCCGCCTGGTCGCCCAGGGCCTCAAACGCATTCGCATGGGCCAGATGCCCGCAGGCATCGCTGCGCTCTTCCATGCCGCAGGCCGCAAGGCGCCCGCCGCCACCACCTTCGATTTTGGTTTCGCTTTAGGCCCACGCATCAACGCTGCCGGGCGGCTGGCAGACATGACGCTGGGCATCGAATGCCTGCTGACCGACGACGCAGGCCGCGCCGCAGAACTCGCCAGCACACTCGACGGCATCAACCGCGAGCGCCGCGAGATCGAGGGCGGCATGCGCGAGCAGGCCATGCTCATGGCCGAGAGCCTGTTCGATGAAAGCGAAGAGCCGCCCCCAGCCATCAGCGTGTTCGACCCCGACTTCCACGAGGGCGTGGTCGGCATCGTGGCCAGCCGCATCAAGGACAAGCTGCACCGCCCCACGTTCGTGTTTGCCGCGAGCAGTGCGCCGGGCAAGGAGCATGAGCTCAAAGGCTCGGGCCGCTCCATCCCCGGCTTTCATCTGCGCGACGCACTCGACCTGGTGGCCAAGCGCCACCCGGGCGTGATCCTCAAATTTGGCGGCCACGCCATGGCGGCGGGTTGCACCGTGGCCGAGGAATCGTTCGACGTGTTCGAGCAGGCCTTTGCCCAGGTCGCGCAAGAATGGCTGGACGCCGCCACCCTCACCCGCCGCATCGAAACCGACGGCCCGCTGGCCCCCGAATACTGCCGTGCCGACATCGTGGACACCCTGCATCGCGAGGTCTGGGGCCAGGGTTTTGCGCCGCCCACCTTCAGCGAAGAAGTGCAGATCGTGAGCCAGCGCCTGGTGGGCGAGGCCAAGAACCACCTGTCGCTCAAGCTCATCCACCAGGGCAACCCCGTGGACGCCATCTGGTTCGGCCACACCGAGCAGTTGCCCGCGCGCGTGCTGCTGGCCTTCCGCCTGGATGTGAACGAGTGGAAGGGTGAGCGCAAGGTGCAGTTTCTGGTGGAAGGCGCGGAGGTCTAGCCCGCTGCGCGGCGGGTCTGTAAAAGATCCGCTCCCCGCGCTGAGCTGCCAAGCGCGGGCAACCTTGTCTTCAGAAGCTTTCCCAATCGTCATCGCCTCCCTGCGCTGCCGCCTTGGCGGCGGGCGCGGGTGACGAGGCTTTGGCGGCAGGCAGGCGTGCTGGTGCTGGCGCAGGTGCCTTGGGGGCTGCTGCAGACGCCACGCGCGGAGCGTTGGCCGCCGCCTTGGCCACCGCAGGCCGGGGCGCAGGCGCTGGTGCTGCCCGGGGCGCCGCTGCCGGGGCCCGCGCGGCCACCGCTCCCACGTTGAACACAGACACCACCTCCGCCAGCCGCTGCGCCTGGTCGCGCATCGAGGCGGCTGCGGCCGTTGATTCCTCCACCAGCGCCGCGTTCTGCTGCGTCATCTGATCGAGGTGCGTCACCGCCTGGTTCACCTGGGCGATGCCGTCGCGCTGCTCGGTGGACGATGCCGTGATCTCCCCGATCAGGTCGCTCACGCGCTGCACGCTGGCCACAATTTCTTCCATGCTTTGCCCGGCCTGCGCCACCTGGGCCGAGCCCGATTCCACGTTTTGCACGCTGGCGCTGATCAGGGTCTTGATCTCTTTGGCCGCCTCGGCGCTGCGCTGGGCCAGGCTGCGCACTTCGCTGGCCACCACCGCAAAGCCCCGGCCTTGTTCACCGGCACGGGCGGCTTCCACGGCGGCGTTCAGCGCCAGGATGTTGGTCTGGAACGCGATGCCGTCGATGGTGCCGATGATGTCGCTGATCTTCTTGCTGCTGTCGGTGATCTGCTGCATGCTGGTGACCACCTGGCCCACCACTTCGCCGCCCCGTGCTGCAGCCTGGGCCGCCGTGCCGGCGAGCTGGTTGGCCTGGCGCGCCGTGTCGGCCGACTGGCTCACGGTGGCTGTGAGCTGCTCCATGCTGGCTGCCGTCTCTTCGAGGTTCGAGGCGGTCTGCTCGGTGCGGGCCGACAGGTCCTGGTTTCCGTTGGCGATCTCGATGGATGCCGAGGACACCGAGTCCACGCCTGTGCGCACCTCGCTCACCACCGTGCGCAGCCGCGCCGACATGGCCGACAGCGAGCGCAGCATGTGGCCAAACTCGTCCTTGCGGGTGGACTGCAACTCACGCGTGAGATCGCCTGCGGCGATGGCGTCGATGGTGGACACCGCCTGGTTGAGCGGGTCGCTGATGGAATGCACCAACCGCCAGGCCAGGAAAATGCCCACGGCCAGCAGCACCATGGACAGGATGATCCCCGAGACGGCGTTCTGGATGCGGCGGCTCGTGGCGTCAGCACGGATGGCGTCGCGGCGCTTTTCCAGCGCGGCCACAAAGTCGTCCTGGGCCTTGAGGTACTTGGTGACCAGGGGGGCAAACTCGTCGTCCGCAAACCGCTGGGTGGCCACGGCATCGCCCGCACCTTTCAGCTCCCAGGTCTTGGCGGTGGCGGCCAGCACGGCCTTGCGGGCCTCCAGCACCTTGTCGAGCGCGGCTTTTTCTTCGGGCGCGGTGGCAGACGCAACGATCTTCTCCTGCACCTTGTTGATGTTGCCGATGATCTCCTTGACCTTGGCGCCGTACTGCTCGGCCAGCACCGAGTCGGTGGTCACCGCGCCACCCATGACCATGGTGACGGCGGTTTCGGTGGCGCCGCGCCAGCGCACGGCCGTGGAGATGCGCTCCTCGATCTCGATGATGCCGTCCATCGCAGCCGTCATCGAATTGTTGCCCCGGTTCTGAGCAAAGCTCGAGAGCAGGAGCATGCCGATCATCAGACCCAGAAAAGCGCCCCAGAGCTTGCGGGAGACGCGGATATTGTCAAATTGCATGGTTGGTAGTTCCTCGTGGACCGGTGATGTCTCTCTCATGTTCTGCGCAAGGCACACAGGAAACATTCGATTACATCAACGACAGGCCATAGCCTACGCCAGCCCGGCGTGCCCGCAGGCCCGCACCCCACCGGGAAATACCCGCATCCGGAAAACACCCCGGATGCGCGAACGAAAAAGCCGCGAACCCCAGGCCGGGCAACCCCCGCCGGGCTGCGCCACGCAAGGTGTGCGCCCCAGGGAGCAGGAGTTTGAGCAAAAATGGGCGTTTCCGCTCTACCACATTGCCTTGAAAGCTATCAATTCAGGAGTGATAGCACCACAAGGGCTGGGCCGTGTCAGAAGCTTTCCCATTCGTCGTCATTGCCACCTGCGGCGGCCCGGGGGGCCGGTGCAGGGGAGGCCGCAGCAGAAGGCGCAGCTGTGACCTTGGGGGCGGCAGGCGCCTTGCCCGTCAGCCGGGCGGCCACCGGCGCCTTGGCGGTGGCTGCGGATGCCGGTTTGCTGCCGGTACCGCCCACCCGCGCGGCTGCGGGAGCGGGCCGGGGCGCCGCTGCCGGGGCCCGCGCGGCCACCGCGCCCACGTTGAACACAGACACCACCTCCGCCAGCCGCTGCGCCTGGTCGCGCATCGAGGCGGCTGCGGCCGTTGACTCCTCCACCAGCGCTGCGTTCTGCTGCGTCATCTGATCGAGGTGCGTGACCGCCTGGTTCACCTGGGCGATGCCGTCGCGCTGCTCGGTGGACGATGCCGTGATCTCTCCGATCAGGTCGCTCACGCGCTGCACGCTGGCCACAATTTCTTCCATGCTCTGGCCGGCCTGCGCCACCTGGGCCGAGCCCGATTCCACGTTTTGCACGCTGGCGCTGATGAGGTTTTTGATCTCTTTGGCCGCCTCGGCGCTGCGCTGGGCCAGGCTGCGCACTTCGCTGGCCACCACCGCAAAGCCCCGGCCTTGTTCACCGGCACGGGCGGCTTCCACGGCGGCGTTCAGCGCCAGGATGTTGGTCTGGAACGCGATGCCGTCGATGGTGCCGATGATGTCGCTGATCTTCTTGCTGCTGTCGGTGATCTGCTGCATGCTGGTGACCACCTGGCCCACCACTTCGCCGCCCCGTGCTGCAGCCTGGGCCGCCGTGCCGGCGAGCTGGTTGGCCTGGCGCGCCGTGTCGGCCGACTGGCTCACGGTGGCTGTGAGCTGCTCCATGCTGGCTGCCGTCTCTTCGAGGTTCGAGGCGGTCTGCTCGGTGCGGGCCGACAGGTCCTGGTTTCCGTTGGCGATCTCGATGGATGCCGAGGACACCGAGTCCACGCCTGTGCGCACCTCGCTCACCACCGTGCGCAGCCGCGTGGACATGCCCGACAGGGCTCGGGTGAGTACGCCCAGTTCGTCCTTGCGGTCGTCGTGGATGTTCTGCGTGAGGTCGCCGCCCGAAATAGCTTCGGCCAGGGCCACGGCCCGGTCCAGCGGGCGCGTGACGGAGCGCACCAGCAAGGCCGCCAGCAACATGCCCAGCACCACCACGGCAACGGCCGCGGCAGACCCGATCAGCACCAGGCTGCTACGGGTGGCGTTGGCTGCCTGCACCGCCGCGTCGCGCTGGCGCTCCTGCACCGCCACAAATTTATCGATCGACTCGAGGTAGGCCATCACCTTGGGGCGGTACACATCGGTCAGGTACGCCTGCTTTGCGGCGGCGTCGCCCGCATCGGTCAGCTCCTTGAGCTTGTCGGCCTGGCCCCTCACATCGGCGCGCGCGGCGGCCACGGCGGCCAGCGCGGCCTTGTCGTCGGAGGACACCGCCGCCTTGTTGATTTTTTCCTGCACCGGAGTGATGCGCGCCGTGAGGGCGGCCACACGAGTGTCAAAGTCGGCCTTGAGCGCCTGGTCGGTGGTCACAAAGCTGGCCATCGACATGGTGACGGCCACCTCGGCCAGCCCGCGCCAGCTGACGGCGGTGGTGATGGCGGCCTCGTACTTGTCCACGGATTCTTCGGTAATGGCGGTCACCTGCCGCCCGTACCACTGTGTCCAGACGGCGGTCAGCAGCATCAGTGCGAGCAAACCGAGGATCACGCTCCACATCTTGTGGGCCACGCGCAGGTCGTTGAATTTCATGCTTGCTCCTTGGAACACGCCATCCATTGCCGCGCTGCCGCCAGCACCGGCCCCGCTGGCAGTGTTGCTGGGTTCGGCAGGGCGCGTTATCGGTACAAGCCCTAAAATGACCCGGTGACTCCCATACTCAACGCCGACCTGCACTGCCACTCTGTCGTCTCTGACGGCACCCTGAGCCCCGAAGACCTGGCCGCGCGTGCCAAGGCCAATGGGGTCGAGCTGTGGGCGTTGACAGACCATGACGAAATCGGGGGCCAGCACCGCGCCGCTGCCGCCGCTCACAAGCAGGGCATGGCATACCTCACAGGCACCGAGATTTCAGTCACGTTTGCCAATACCACCGTGCACATCGTGGGTCTGGGGTTCGACCCTGACGACGCACAACTGGCCCGGGGCCTGGCCGCCACGCGCGGCGGGCGCAGCGAACGTGCCCAGGACATGGCAGCACAGCTGGCGCAGGTAGGCATTCGCGGCGCGTACGAAGGCGCGCTGCAGTTTGTGGGTAACCCCGACCTGATCTCGCGCACGCATTTCGCGCGGTTTCTGGTGGAAAGTGGCGTGTGCAAGGACACCTCGGAGGTATTCCGCAGGTACCTCATCGAAGGCAAACCCGGCTATGTGCCCCACCGCTGGGCCAGCCTGGGCGACGCAGTGCGCTGGATCACAGAGGCTGGCGGCATGGCCGTGATTGCCCACCCGGCGCGCTACAAGTTCACGGCCAACGAGGAATACGCGCTGTTCTCAGAGTTCAAGCAGCACGGCGGGCGCGGCGTGGAGGTGGTGACCGGCAGCCACACCGCGGCCGAATACGTGACCTACACCGCCATGGCCGAGGAGTTTGGCCTGGCCGCCTCGCGCGGCAGCGACTTCCACAGCCCCGACGAATCCCACACCGACCTGGGCACGCTGCCCCTGTTGCCGGGCCAGCTCACCCCGGTGTGGGAGCTGCTGGCGGACCGCATCCAGCACCCCGCCGCCTGACCCCGCCCCAAGCAGCCCGCAAGACGCCCGCACAACGCCCATGGCCCAGTATTTCGAAGTCCACCCCGACAACCCGCAGCCGCGCCTGCTCAAGCAAGGGGCGATGCTGCTGCAAAAGGGCGGCATCCTGGCCGTGCCCACCGACTCCAGCTATGCGCTCGTCTGCCACCTGGACGACAAGGACGCGGTGGACCGCCTGCGCCGCATCCGCCAGGTGGATGAGAAGCACCACCTCACGCTGCTGTGCCGCGACCTGTCGGAGCTGGCCAACTACGCGCGGGTGGACAACCGCCAGTACCGCCTGCTCAAGCTGGGCACGCCCGGGCCCTACACCTTCATCCTCGAAGCCACCAAGGAAGTGCCGCGCCGCGTGAGCCACCCCTCGCGCAAGACCATTGGCCTGCGCGTGCCCGACCGCAAGGGCCTGCAACTGCTGCTGGAGCTGCACGGCGCGCCGCTGCTGGCCACCACGCTGATCCCGGCGGGCGAGACGGAGCCGCTGAACGACCCGCAGGAAATCCGCGAACGCTACGAAAAGCTGCTGGACGCCATCGTGGACGCGGGCGCCTGCCCGCTGGAGCCCACCACGGTGGTGGACCTGACCCCCATGGGCGCGGGCGGCGACCCCGAGGTGGTGCGCGAAGGGCGCGGCAGCCTGCAGGCGCTGGGGTTGTAAAACCGTGGCGTCTCCCTGAAGGGGAAGCGGCGCAGCCGCTCAGGGGGCTACAACTTGAACGCGCCCACGGCCTGCTCCAGATCGCGCGCCTGAGCGGTCAATGACGAGGCGGTGGCCACGGCGCCCTGCACCAGCGCCGCCGTGTCCTGGGTCGTGCCGTCCATGTGGGCCACGGCCTGGTTCACGTGGGTGATGGCCTCGCTCTGCTCGCGCAGGGCCACGGAGATTTCGCCCAGCAAGGCGCTCACCTGGCCCACGGCGCCAACGATTTCTTCCATGGTCTTGCCAGCCTGGCCCACCTGGCCTGCGCCGCTTTCGACCTGCTCGACGGATGCACTGATCAGCGCCTTGATCTCGCGCGCGGCCACCGCGCTGCGCTGGGCCAGGTTGCGCACCTCGCTGGCCACCACGGCAAAGCCCCGGCCCTGCTCGCCTGCGCGCGCGGCCTCGACGGCGGCGTTGAGCGCAAGGATGTTGGTCTGGAAGGCGATGCCTTCGATGACCTGGATGATGTCCACGATCTTGCGCGAGCTACCGCTGATGGCCTGCATGGTCTGCACCACCTCGCCCACCACGGTGCCGCCCTGCTCGGCAATGGCCGAGGCCTTCACGGCCAGGCCACTGGCCGAATGGGCACGCTCGGCGTTCTGGCGCACGGTGGCCGTGAGCTGCTCCATGCTGGCGGCCGTCTGGGTGAGGGACGACACCTGGTCTTCGGCGCGGCGCGAGAGGTCGGTGTTGCCGTGGTCGATGTCGGCGGCCGAGGCGCTGATGGCGTCGGCGTCCTGCTTGATGCGCGCGACCAGATCGGTCAGCGTGTCTTCCATGGTGCCCAGCGCGTCCAGCAGGCGGCCAAAGTCGCCCTGCAACTCGGAGCTGAACTCCTGGCTCAGGTCGCCCGAGGCCACGGTTTCGGCGATCAGGATGGCCTGGTTCAGCGGCGCCACGATGCCCGCGCGCAGGCTGACCACCGCCAGCAGCGCCAGCACGAACACCGCCACGCTGCAGCCGATGGCCCAGGCCCGCACGCTGCCCAGGTGGGCCTGCGCTGCCTGCACTTGCTGCGCACCCACCGCACCGCCCTGCAGGGCCTGCTCGGCCCCGCCAATGCCAGCCAGCACCATGGCCATCAGCAGCAGCACCACCAGGCCAATGCCGCCAAACGCCAGCGTCAGGCGTGTTCCGATCTTCAGATGGTTCAACATGCGCGTCGTCTCTCTAGAACTGTTGTAGTGATTTTTGAGGGGCACACCCGGCGGGGACCCGCAACCTGCAATGATCGCCCAGCCGGGCCTGCCTCCAGCGTACGTACAACCCACAATCACCCGGCCCGCCGCCTGCGGGACCGCCGGGTGGCAGGCGGTCTGAGACAATCCCCCGGGTGGACACCTCCAATCTCATCCAAACCGTTCTGATCTACGCCCTGCCGGTGCTGTTTGCCATCACCGTGCACGAGGCGGCCCATGGCTACGCGGCGCGCCACTTTGGCGACAACACGGCCTACATGATGGGGCGCATCACGCTCAACCCCCTCAAGCACATCGACCCGGTGGGCACCATCCTGATGCCGCTGCTGCTGTACTTCGCCACCTCGGGGGCATTCCTGTTCGGCTATGCCAAGCCGGTGCCGGTCAACTTCGGCAACCTGCGCAAGCCCAAGCAGCACATGGTCTGGGTGGCACTGGCGGGGCCCGCGTCCAACTTCGTCCAGGCCATCGGCTGGGCCGTGCTGCTGGTGGCGCTGGTGGGTTCAGGCGTGGAAGAGCGCTTCTTCATCGAGATGGCCCGCGCGGGTGTGCTGGTGAACCTGGTGATGTGGGCCTTCAACCTGTTTCCGCTGCCGCCGCTTGACGGCGGGCGCATCCTGGTGGGCCTGCTGCCCTGGAAGCAGGCGCACATGGTCTCGCGCATCGAGCCCTGGGGCTTTTTCATTGTGATGGGCCTGGTGATTGCAGGCGTGGTGGGGGCCCTGTGGCTGCGCCCGCTGATGGCGCTGGGCTACAGCACCATCAACCTGCTGCTCACGCCACTCACTGCCCTGCTGCGCTGAACTTCCTTTTTTCTTCTCCTTTCCAGCTGATTTGTTCCCATGAGCACCACGCGTTTTCTCACCGGCATCACCACCACGGGCACGCCCCACCTGGGCAACTTTGTCGGCTCGATCCGCCCCTCGGTGGCGGCCAGCCTGCAGCCTGGCGTGCAAAGCTTCTACTTCCTGGCCGACTACCACGCGCTCATCAAGTGCGAGGACCCGGTGCGCATCCAGCGCTCCACGCTGGAGATCGCGGCCAGCTGGCTGGCGGCGGGCCTGGACCCCGAGAAGGTCACCTTCTACCGCCAGTCCGACATCCCCGAGATCCCCGAGCTGACCTGGCTGCTGACCTGCGTGACGGGCAAGGGCGTGCTCAACCGCGCGCACGCCTACAAGGCCAGCGTGGACAAGAACACCGCTGCCGGGCGCGAACAGGACGACGGCGTGACGGCGGGCCTGTTCATGTACCCCGTGCTCATGGGCGCGGACATTCTGATGTTCAAGGCACACAAGGTGCCCGTGGGCCGCGACCAGATCCAGCACATCGAGATGGCGCGCGACATGGCGGCCAGCTTCAACCACCTGTATGGCGAGCACTTTGTGCTGCCCGAGGCGGCGATTGACGACCATGTGGCCACGCTGCCCGGCCTGGACGGGCGCAAGATGAGCAAGAGCTACGACAACACCATCCCGCTGTTCAGCTCGCGCGAGCAGCTCAAGAAGCTCATCGGCTCTATCCTCACCGACTCGCGCGCGCCCGGCGAGGCCAAGGAGGTCGAGGGCTCGGCGCTGTTCCAGATCTACCAGGCCTTTGCCACGCCCGCCGAGACCGAAGCGCTGCGCAAGGCCTATGCCGACGGCATTGCCTGGGGCGATGCCAAGCAGGTGCTGTTTGAGCGCGTGGACCAGGTGATTGCGCCCATGCGCGCCAAGTACGAAGACCTGATCCACAACCCCGCACGCATCGAAACCACGCTGCTGGCCGGTGCCGAGCGTGCCCGCGCGCTGGCCACCCCGTTCATCCGCGAGCTGCGTTCGGCCGTGGGCCTGCGCAGCCTGGCGCAGGCCAGCACGGCCGCCAAGCCAGCGAAGGCCGCCAAGGCCGCCCTGCCCACGTTCAAGCAGTACCGCGAGGCCGACGGCAAGTTCTACTTCAAGCTGGTGGATGCCGATGGCCGCCTGCTGCTGCAAAGCACGGGTTTTGACGCACCCAAGGACGCAGGCCAGGCCATCGCCCGCCTGCAGCGCGAGGGGCTGGGCGCACTGGCGGGGCAGCGGGCGCCTGTGGATGGTGTGGCAGATGCCGATGTGGCAGCGGCACTGGCTGCGCTGGCCGCGCATGCAGAGGCTGCAGCCTGAGCATCCGGCACACTTGAGTGCTATATATTTAATAGCATAAACCGCTGAATGGTCGCGCGCAGAGGGCCTAAAAAGCCTTCAAAAACTGTGCTCAATCCATGCGGTAACGCAGGCTGGTCCACAGCGTGGGGCGCACGGTGCCATGCAGCGGTGTCTGCAGCGTGCCCGTCCACGCCCAGCGGCGGTCGGCCGATTCGCGGAACAGCACGAGGTTGAAGCTCCAGCCCGCGCCCTGGGGCTGGGTGTTGGCCTCGTCGGCAAACCGCGAGCCCCGGTAGACCAGCGACGCCAGCGTCAGGTCGCGCGCCCCGTGCCGCCACACATTGGCCAGCACCCCCGTGTGCTGCGGCACACCCGGCAGCAGATTGCCCGCGTGTTGCGCGCCGGTGTTGCGCGACTGGGCCCAGGTATAGCTGCCCAGCACGCTCCAGTGCGGGGTGAGCACCCGGTTCAGCGCGGCGCCCGCCTGGTGCAGGCGGCCCTGGCTGAAGTAGGGGTTGCCGTTGTAGGCATCGATCACCACCTGCCCGGACGCACCCACCGGGGCCAGCACACCCGCCCGGTCTGACACCGAACTGCCCAGGTTGGGCACGAGCAAACGGCCATCGGCAAACGTTGGGTTGGCGATGGACTGGCTGCTGAGCACGCCCCAGGCAAAGGTGCGCGCGTCGATCTCCCAATCGAGCTGCACCGCGCGTTTGCGCGCTAGGCTGCCCAGGCGCTGGTACTGGTGGTCGATGGCGATGGCGCCCACCGCCACAGGCGCCAGGGTGTGGGATGCCGGTGCGTGCATGCTTTCGATGTAGGCCGCGTGCAGCGCCCGGCCCGGCCCGATGCGGTAGGACAGCCCGGCGCGGGGCCGCAGGCGCCGGGTGTGGCCGCCCTCGGTGATGTCGGGGGCAAAGAAATCTTCGTCGGTGATCTGGCTGTAGTAGCGGTTGACGTAGCGCGCGCGCAGGCGCGGCCAGGCGGCGCCGACCTCCCATGCCCAGGCACCGTGCTGCCATTCGGAGGTGATCCAGGGCATGTCAAAACGCGCGGTGGTGGTGCCGTCCGACGCCTCCCAAGGCACACCGGGGTCGTACAGCCCGGAGCGGGCCTGGGCGCGGACGTTTTCCCACCCGGCGCTGAGCCGCTGCCCGGGCAGTTGCACCACATGCCGCAGCATCACGCCGTCCATGCCGTCCTGCACCCGCGAGTTCTGCGGGCCCCAGACGTCGAAGTCGAGCACGCGGGTGTTGGTGCTGCGCACGTGGTGCACCTTGAGCCAGGTCTGCGCGTCGGCCGACCAGCGCCAGGCCCCACCGGCATCGGTGCGCGCGGCATGGGTGCGCGTCACGCCGTCAAAACGCGCAGGCCCCAGGTCCAGCCCGCCTGGGTAGCCCACGCGGTCCCAGCCCTGGTCGTGCACCACAAACAGGCCCAGCTGGTCCGTAGGCCGCGCGCCCCAGCCCAACGTGGCCATGGGCGCAGTCATCCAGTACGCGCCCGACCCACCGCGGGGCCACATGCGCAGCCCGGTGGCCCGGGCCAGCCAGGCCATGGGCACCGTGCTGGCATCGAGCCCGCGCAGGGTCACCGCGCCCACCAGGGCCGAATGCACGGGGTTGCGTTCGGCGCTGGCGGTCCACACGGTTTCGTGGCCCTCGGTGGGCAACACGGGCACCTGCCGCTCGCCCAGGCCCAGCGCCAGCGGGTCGGCCAGGTAGCCCTGGTACAGCTCGGAATTGCGGCTGTAGTCGCTCTCGTGCCGATTGGCCATGAAGAAATGGCTGCCCGCCCAGAGTGGGTAGTACGACTGCTGCGCATAGGCGCGCGCCCAGTGCTCCAGCCCGAAGTCACCCAGCGCCTTGCCCAGGTTGGCCGAGCCCTGGCTGTCGGACACCAGCGGGTTGAGCGACTTGAGGGCGGGCAACCGCACCAGCGCCTGGCGCGCGGCGGCCATCGCGGCCTCGGGCTGGCCGCTGTCGTTGCGCAGGATGGCTTCGATCTGCCAGGGCAGCGGGTCGTTGGGGTCGGCCAGGCGGGCGCGGTCCAGCGAATCCAGGGCGGCGGCCAGCTCGCCCAGCCGGTACTCGGCCACGGCCAGCCACACCTGGGCGCGGGCGTAGCGGGGCTCGATCACCAGTGCCTTGAGCAGCTGGGTGCGCGCAGCCTCGGCGTCGCCCTGCTGCAGCGCCAGTAGGCCCGCACCGGCCAGGCTGGTGTAGTCGTCGCCCGCCAGGGCCAGGGCGGCGTCAAAGCCGGTGCGTGCGTCGGCCAGCCGCAGTGCCTCGGTGTCGGCCGTGGCCAGCTCGGCCCGGTAGGCGGGGTGGTCGGGCGCCAGCGCCACGGCGCGCGCAAGGGTGGTGCGGGCGGCATGCAGGTCGCCCCGCTCCTGCAGCGCACGGCCCAGGCCCCACAGCGCAGCGGCCTGCTGCGCTGTTCCTGCGGGCACCACATCGGCCGCCTGGCGGTACAGGGCCAGGGCGGCGTCGCCCCGGCCCTCCAGGCGGTGCCAGTCGGCATCGGCCAGCAACAGCTCGGGCGCGGCGGGGGCGGCGGTGCGGCTGGTGTCCAGCCAGGCGCGGGCCTCGGCGGGGCGGTCCAGCGCCATCAGCAGCTCCGCACGGCGGGCGGCGATGCGCGGGTCTTGTGTGCGCGGCCAGGCAGCGGCCAGGCGGGCCTGGGCTGCGTCCATCAGACCGTTTCGCAGGTCCAGGTCGGCCAGCACTAGGTGCACCACGGCGCTGGCGTCGCCCCGCGCGGCCATCTGCTGCAGCTGGGCCTGCGCGGCATTCCACTGGCCTGCCTGCAGCGCTGCGCGCAGGTCGGCCAGCGCGGGTGCGATGTCGGGGCGCTGGAATTCGGCCCAGCGCGTGGTGTCGGTGGGGTAGGCCGCCACCCACTGCACCCGCTCGCGGGGGTTGACCAGCACGCGCTTGACGGGCGCCCGCCCCGGCTCCACAAAGCCCTGCTCGGCCGGACCCAGCTGTACGCTGCCCTGGGCGTTGGACAAATCCACCCGGCCCGATAGCACGGTGAGCGTGGTGCGCCCGGCTGCGTCCACCTCCACGTCCCAGTCGGTGCCGCGCACTACGGCCAGGGCGGCGGGGGTTTGCAGCTGCAGGGTGGCCGGGGTCTTCTTGGTGCGGGCCCACAGGCGTCCAGCGGCCAGCTCCAGCAGGGTGCGCTGGGGCTGCGATTCACACAGCCGCACCTGGGCGCTGGCCGACATGCGGATCTGGGTGCGGTCGGCCAGCAGCAGGGCGGCGGACGACAGCGCCAGCGTGCGCATGTCGGCTCCCGCCCCGAGCTGCTGCGCCAGCGCGGCGGGGAACCAGGGCTCCACACCGGGCGCGCGGGTCTGGCCCTGGCCCGCCAGCGCCACGATCTGCGCCGCCGGCGCACCGGGCACGGGTGCGCCGCCTGCGCACTGCGCCCAGGCGGTGGCACTGCCCACCGCACCGAGCGCGAGGCCCAGACGGGTCCAACGGAAGAAGCGGCGATGGGATGGCATGGTGTGGCCTTTCATCGGGAGGTTCGGGGTCTTCTATTTGTCGAGTGCACGGGCGCCAAAAGACGGTGGCGCGGCCGGGGCCTGCTCTGCGGCATCGGCCAGGGCGAGCACCCGGGCGTGGAGCTGCTCGGCGTGCTGCGCCCACTGTGGCGCCTGGCGGTGCGCATGAGCCTGCCATTGGGCGCAGCAGGCCAGGGCCGCAGCCCACTCGGCGGCCTGCAGGTGGTGTTGCAGCGCCTGGCTCATGGCCACCAGCGTGGCGTCGTCGCACGGGGTGTACACATCCAGCCCCGTGCTGCGCCCGGCCAGCACCACGGTGTCGAGCCAGAGCAGGTGCGCGTGCTCGGGGGCCCCGGCGGGCAGGGCCGCACGCGTGGCGCCGGAGAGAAGGATGCTGGAGCCAAAGGCCTTGTTGGCCCCTTCGAGCCGCGCGGCGGTGTTCACTGCATCGCCCACGGCGGTGTAGGTGAAGCGCTCGTGCGAGCCCAGGTGGCCCACCGCCGCCTCGCCCGTATGCAGGCCGATGCGCAGCTGCACCTGCGCAAACGGTGTGCCCGCCCATTGCGCGCGCAAGACCACCATCTCGGCCTGCATGGCCTGGGCACAGGCCAGCGCGCGCGCTGCGTGGGCGGGCTCGGGCAGGGGCGCATTCCAGAAGGCCATGACGGCGTCGCCAATGAACTTGTCGAGCGTGCCGCCATGCTGGTGCACGGTGTGGGTCATGCGAGAGAAATAGGCGTTGAGGGCCTGGGCCACGGCCTCGGGCGGCAGGCGCTCGCTGGCGGCCGTGAAGCCGGCCAGGTCGGAGAACAGCAGGGTCAACACGCGGCGCTCGCCCTGCAGCACCGGGCCCGCGCCTTCGGCCACCAGCGCATCGACCACGGCGGGTGGCACATAGCGGGCAAAGTCGGCGCGCAGCTGCTCGCGGCGGCGGTGTTCGCGCCAATAGCTGTCAGCCGCGCCCACGTTGAAATGCAGCGCCAGACCTGCCAGCGTGGGCAGTGCGCTCCACCACAGGCCCGCCACCAGGGCCCACCACCCGCCCGCCGCAGCCAGCAGCGCGAGCACGGCGCTGAGCCATGCGGCCCGCGCCCCGCGCCAGCGGCGTGTGAGCGCTGCCACCGCGCCCACCGCCAGCACGGCCTGCACGAACGGCCCCAGGGGGTGCGCGGGCCGGATCCAGTCGCCCGCCAGCCCGTTGATCAGCGCCGTGGCATGCACCAGCACACCCGACTGGGTGCCCGCACCCAGCACGTGCAAGGGGGTGGCGAACTGGTCCACGCCGTCCACCGGCGTGTTCTGCCCCAGCAGCAGCACCCGGCCTTGCAAGGCGCCCGGCGCCAGCATGCGCGCGGGCTCCAGCGCCTGGGTGTAGTGGGCGTAGGGCAGGGGCAGCTCGGGCGCGTAGTAGCGCAGCAGCGCGCCCTCGGGCGGCGGAGTGACTACACGCCCTGCAGCCTGGGCCAGCACGCGCCACAGTGCGGCATCGTGCCCCGGGGCGCGGCGCAGCACGCCGTCGCCATCCAACTCGACGGCCACACTGCCAAACCGGGCATGGGGGAACACGGAGGGCACGGTCTGCCGGTAATGCGCCACCTGCGAGCTGGGCACCTCCACCTCGGCCGTGGCCAGCACCACGGGCAAACGCCCTTGCAGCGCCAGGGCCAGGGCCGCGTCGTCCTCGGTGGTCTGGGGTGCGGCAAACAGCATGTCGATGCCCAGCGCGGCGGCGCCTGCGGCCGATACGGCGTCCACCAGCTGCGCATGCAGGCGGCGCGGCAGGGGCGGGCTCATGTTCAGCGCGGCCAGGCTGGGCTCGTCGAGCCCCACCACCAGCACCCCCACATCGGGCCGCACCGGGGCGGTGAAGCTGGCCAGCAGGTCGTATTCCAGCCGCTGCAGCGGGGCCCACACCGGCAGCGCCTGCAGCAGGGCCAGCAGGCCCAGCGCCCACAGCACCCGCAGCGCCCAAGCGCGCCAGGCGTCTTGTGTGACCGGTGATTGCGTGCCTGCCATCCCGCCCCCTCTTTGGCTGGCGCCACACGATGCAGCCCAGCATGGTGAACACACTGTAGTGCGTCCCCCGCCCCGTGCACAGCGGGGATATACGCAAACGTGCCCAGCGGCCGCTTCCTTGCACCCGGCCCTTAAACTGGGCGCCTGGACTGATCTGGAGAACCCTATGAAACTGCTGTTTGCCTCGGTCTCTGTGCTGGCCCTGCTCGCCGGTTGCAATGCCACCCAGCCCCACCACCCCTCCGGGCCCATGGCCTCGGGACGGGACCGCACCTTCAGCGTGCCGGTGTACGGCCCGGACACCTCCCAGGCCTACGCCACCGCCAGCCGCGAATGCCAGCGCCTGGCGCTGCACGCCAAGCTGCTGCGCAACGACGGCTCGCGCCTGGTTTTTGAGTGCGTGAGCGAACTGCCCGACAAACCTTGATGCCCGCAGCCCGCACCGTACGCACCCGCCGTGCGGGCGCCCGTGGGGCCCTGATGGCTCTGGCCGCGCTGCTGGCGGGGTGCCAGCACGCACCTCGCCTGGAGCCCCCGGCCGCCTCCACCTGGGTCAACAGCCTGGGCATGGTGTTTGTGCAGGTGCCTGCGGGCCGGTTCTGGATGGGGGGCCTGCCCCCGGTGGAGATGCTGGCCCAGACCTACCCGCAGCTGGAGAAAAAACGCTTCACCGACCTGGTCGATGAAGCGCCCGCCCATGAAGTGCACATCCGCCGCGCGTTCTACCTGGGCCAGCACGAGGTCACGGTGCGGCAGTTCCAGCGGTTTGTCGAAGCCTCGGGCTACCAGCCTGAGTCCGAGGCCGATGGCACGGGAGGCTATGGCTACAACCCCCAGTACGACCCTGCCACCACCCCGCGCGGCGACGCGTTCGAGGGGCGCTTGCCCCGGTACTCGTGGCGCAACCCCGGGTTTGCGCAGGGCCCGGACCACCCGGTCGTCAACATCACCTGGAACGACGCGCAGGCCCTGGCGCGCTGGCTGAGCCGCACCGAAGGCCACCACTACCGCCTGCCCACTGAGGCCGAGTGGGAATACGCCTGCCGCGCGGGCACCCGCACCCTTTATCCCCATGGCGACGATCCGCAAGGCCTGGTGCGGGTGGCCAACACTTTTGACCAGGACGCCGCCCCCCTGTGGCCACGCTGGGGCAATCATGCGCTGGCGGGCAGCGACGGTCATGCCTTTACCTCCCCTGTGGGCAGCTATGCCGCCAATGCCTTTGGCCTGCACGACATGCTGGGCAACGCCTGGGAATGGGTGGCAGACTGGCACGACGACAGCTACTACGCCCACTCGCCAGAGGCCGACCCCCAGGGCCCGGCCGAGGGCGGTGTGCGGGTGCGCAGGGGCGGCTCGTGGCATACCTGGTCGTTTTATGCACGTTGCGGCTTTCGCAACTGGAACACGCCACAGACGCGGTATCCGCTGGTCGGCATGCGGCTGGTGCGCGAAATCGCCCCCATGGCAGCACCCCGGCCGCCATCGCCCTGATGGCGCCCCCTGCGTCTGCCACACACAACAAAGGGTTAACAAATGTCAAACCACCTGCCCACGCGCGCGGGGCCACTAGGCCAGGCGCGGGATATAGCGAATAATTCCCGGCTTCGATTTCGATGGGAGACACCATGCGCATAGCCGCTCTGGACGACGATGCGCTTCAGCTGGATCTGATCAAGCAGGCCACAGAGGCGATGGGCCATGTCTGCCACACGCATTTGACGGGCGCCGAATTGCTGCGCACGCTGCGCCGCGAAACCTTCGACCTGCTGATCGTGGACTGGCACCTGCCCGACACCACCGGGCCCGAGGTGGTGCGCTGGGTGCGCAAGAACGTGGCCGCACAGCTGCCCATCCTGTTCGTAACCAACCGGCAGGAAGAACGCGACATCGTCGAAGGGCTGGCCAGCGGGGCCGACGACTTCATGGTCAAGCCTGTGCGCATCGGCGAACTCAACGCCCGCGTAGCCGCGCTGCTGCGCCGTGCCTACCCCGACAACGCAGCCAGCGTGCTGGAGTTTGGCCGCTACCGGTTTCTGCCCGAAACCCGCGCCATCGAAATGGACGGTGTGCCCGTGGAGCTCAAGAACCGCGAATACGACCTCGCGCTGTTCCTGTTCCAGAACATGGGCCGGTTGCTATCGCGCGACCACCTCAAGGAAATCGTCTGGGGTCAGGTGGCAGATGTCATGTCACGCTCGCTGGACACCCACATCTCGCGCCTGCGCACCCTGCTGGACCTGCGCCCGGCCAATGGCTTCATCGTCACGGCGGTGTATGGCGTAGGCTACCGTTTTGAAGCCGTCGAAGCCCAGCGCAAAGGCTGACCCAGACATGAAAGAACCCCGCAGGCCCCGCCACAAGCGGCCTCGCCTGCTCTGGGCCGCATGAAGGAGAATTGACTTGATCCCCACCATCCCGCACATCCGCTGGACCCCCTGCACTGCCGCTGCGCTGGCTCTGGTGACCCTCACAGGCCTTGCAGCCCGGGGAGCACAGGCCAGCCCGCACTCCTCCCAGGGGGATGAGGTGGCCCACATCGTCAAGGAGGGGGACACCCTGGAAGGCCTGGCCCGGGACTACCTGGCCGCACCCCGGCAGTGGCAGCAGCTGCAGACCCGCAACAAGGTGGCCGATCCCCGGCGCCTGCAGCCGGGCTCGGTGATCTGGATCCCGGTGCGCCTGCAGCCCAGCGAGTCGGCCACGGTGCAGTTCGTGCAAGGTGCCGTCACGGCACAGGCGCGGGCCGGTGATGCTCCCGCCCCTGTCAGCCCTGGCGGCAAGCTGGAGGAAGGCACGTCGCTGCAGGTGGGCCCGGAATCCTTTGTGGCCGTCAAGCTGGCCGATGGCACGGTGGTCCGGGTGCAGGCGCAGTCTGAGCTGCAGCTGCGGCAGTTGCGCCGCCGTGGCCGCGCGGGCAGCGTGCAGTCGGTGCTGGAGATGCACAAGGGTGGCGTGGAATCGACCGTCCCCCCCAGCACCGAATCCCTGCGCCGGTTCGAAATCCGCACCCCGCTGGCCGTGACCAGCGTGCGCGGCACCCACTTCAGCGTGGCCATGGCGGACTCGGGCCAGACCACGGCCTCGGTGCTCAACGGCTCGGTGGCGGTGCAGTCCCGGCGCGACACCGACAGCCGCCCCGGCGCATCGCTGACCGCCCCCACCGCCCTGCTCGCACCAGGCCAGGGCCTGGCCGTGGCCACCGATGGCACCGTGGGCGCAGCCCGCCCCCTGCTTCCACCGCCCGACACCTCGGGTATGCCCGCCATGCTGGGCGATGCCAGCCTGCTGGCCATCGACCTGCCCACGGCCCCGGGCGCCACACGCTACCTGGCCCAGGTGGCGCAGGACGAAGCGCTCACCCAGGTGCTGCGCCATGGCAGCTTTGCCGATGGGCGCCTGCGTTGGAAAGCGCTCGAAGACGGCCGCTACTACCTGGCCGTGCGGGCCGTGGACGAGGCCGGGATTGCCGGCCTGCCCGCCGTACAGCCCTTCACCATCAAGACCCGGCCCGTGGCACCGCTGCACCAGTCCCCCGCCCCCGGCGCCGTGGTGCCCAGCGGCGCGGCCGAGCTGCGCTGCACCGAGGTGCCTGGCGTGCGCTGGTACCGCGTGCAGGTGGCCGCCGATGCGAAGTTCTCCGAGCCCCTGCGCGACGAACAGCGCCTGGACGAATGCCGCCTGCCCATTGGCGCCCTGCCCGTGGGCAACTATTTCTGGCGCATGGCCAGCGTTCAGCAGTTGCAGGGCGGCCAGGCCGACCAGGGCCCGTTTGCCCCGCCGCAACCCTTCACCGTGGCCGAACGCCCGGCCACGCTGTCCCTGCAGGCTTTGCAGGCCGACGACGGCGAACCCACGGTGCGCCTGCACTGGCCGGCCCAGCCGGGCCAGCGCTTCCGGCTGCAGCTGGCCGCTGCCTCGGACGCAGCTTTTGCCCAACCCGCCCAGGACACCGTGCTGGACGCCCCCAGCTGGACTGGCAGCAACCTGCCCGCAGGCGAGTACCTGGTGCGCATCCAGGTGCTGGACCCCAGTGGCCTGGAAAGTGAGTTCTCGCAGCCCCGCAAGATCCGCGTAGGCACGGGCATCCGCACCGGCGCCGGGCTGCCGGTGTCCACCTCCAGCGGAGCGCCGGTGGGGCGCCCTTGAGCGCGCATTGCAGCCGCTGTGCCCTGGCGGGCATCGACGGCACATGCACCTTTGCAGCGCCCCGCCCGGGCGCTGACACCGCCCCATGCTGAGCATTGCCCACAGCCGCCGCCGCAGGCGCCGCCTGGAATGGTCGGTGCTGGCCCTTGTGCTGCTGGCCCTGGTGGCATGGCTAAGCACGCCTGAGAGCCTGGGCCGGGTGAACCACCTCGTGCAGGACGCCGGGCTGCGCCTGGTCTCTCGCGCCCCGCACCCGGACATCGTGCTCGTGGCCATTGACGACCCCAGCATTGCCGCCATCGGCCGCTGGCCCTGGCGCCGGGCCCTGCATGCCGAACTCATCACGCGGATCTCGGCGCAGAACCCGCATGTGATCGGCATGGACGTGTTGTTCAACGAAGCCGACCTGGACTACCCTGAGGACGACCTGCTGCTCACCGAGGCCATCCGGCGCAGCGGGCGGGTGGTGCTGCCCGTGCTGCGGCGCGGCTACGGCCCCACAGGCAACGCCACCGACCTGCCCTGGCCCGCATTTGCCCAGGCCGCCGCCGACCTGGGCCATGTGCATGTAGCCCCAGACGGCGACGGGGTGGTGCGCAGCCTGTACCTGCGCGAAGGCCCGGCCGCCGCGCCCTGGCACCACTTCAGCATGGCCCTGCAATGTGTGGCGCAGGCGCGGCAATCTGGCGCGGCGCCCTGCCCCCGCCCAGCAGCCCTTGCCGCCGATGCAGGCCCCTGGGAGCGCACCGACCGTGCCCTGATCGCCTACGCAGGCGGCCCCTCGCAGTTCACCACCTACTCTTACATCGACGTGCTGCGCGGCGCGGTGCCTCCCGATGCCTTCCGGGGCAAATACGTGCTGGTGGGCGCCGCCGCATCGGGGCTGGGCGATATGTTTGCCACGCCGGTCAGCCAGCAGTCGCGCCTGATGCCGGGGGTGGAGGTGGTGGCCCATGTGCTGGATGCACGCCTGCTGGACGAGCAGATCGTGCCTGCCTCGCGCACGCTCAATACCCTGTTCAACCTGGTGCCTGTGGCGGCAGCCCTGCTGGCCCTGTTGCTGATCGGCCCCCTGGCAGCGCTGCTGACCAGCGCAGCACTGGCCGTGGGCACCCTGGTGCTGAGCGTTTGCCTGCCCTGGTGGGCGGGCCTGCAGTTTGCCCCGGCGGCTGCCCTGCTGGGGCTGGTGCTGGCCTACCCGCTGTGGAGCTGGCGGCGTCTGAGTGCTGCGGCGCACTTTCTGCGGCTGGAGATGGAGAACCTGCAACGCCAGGGTCTGTCGATGCGGCTGCGCAGGCGCCCCGGGGACTCGGCCGATTTTCTGGAACGGCGCATCAACGCGGTCGAGCGCGCGTCGCGCCAGTTGCGCGACCTGCACCATTTCGTGAGCGAAAGCCTGCAGCAGTTGCCCTCGCCCAGCCTTGTCTGCGACCCTGAGGGCCAGATCCTGCTGGCCAACCGGGCCGCCCGCGAGCACCTGGGCGGCGACGCAGAGGCCGCGCTGCAGGGCCAGTCGGTGGTCGATCTGCTGGCCGACCTGGTGCATGCGGGCAGCCGCCAGCCACTCATCACGCGGGAACAGTTGCACCAAAGAACACTGCCCGAACACAGCGAAGGCACCGATGCGCAGGGCCGCAGCCTGCTGGTGCAGTGCAAGCCCTTCACCGACCTGGCCAACGCAGGCTGGCTGCTCACGCTGGTGGACCTGACCGACATGCGCCGCGCCCTGCAGCAGCGCGACCAGGCGATGCACTTCATCTCGCACGACATCCGCGCGCCCAACGCCTCCATCCTCACGCTGCTGGAGATGCAGCGCGCCTACCCCGGCCGCATGGCAGACGATGAACTGCTGCGGCGCATCGAGCGCTATGCACAGGCATCCCTGGGCATGGCCGAGAGCTTCGTGCAGCTGGCCAGCGCACAGGCACAGGAGTACCGCATGGCGCCGATCGATCTGGTCGCGCTGCTGGCCGAAACCACCGACGACCTCTGGGCCTTGGCCCGTGACAAGCAGGTGGATGTGCGCACCATCGCCTCCCCCGACGCCGCCCTGTGCCTGGGGGACCAGGCCCTGCTGCGCCGCGCCCTGGCCAATGTGATCAACAACGCCATCAAATTCAGCCCGGAGGGCGGCGTGGTGCAGTGCGCCATCGCAGAACGGGGCCCGCACTGGGTGGTGTCGGTGCGTGACCAGGGCCCCGGCATTGCGCCCGAACTGCAGGACAAGCTCTTCACCCCTTACCAAAGGCTGCACGACCGCAGCCACCCTGCCGTGCAGGGCGTGGGCCTGGGCCTGGCGCTGGTGGCCACCGTAGTGCAGCGCCACGGTGGCAGCCTGGAGGTGGACAGCGACACGGGGCGCGGCGCCGAGTTCCGGCTGGTGCTGCCCCGCAGCGACCACGGGCCGGAAGGCAACGGCGGCTAAACCGCCCCCCAGCCTGCGGCACCTGCCGCGCCTACCGTACCTCCGGTAGAGGCAGATGCACCCAAATACTCCAGCACCGCCTGCCGGTCGCCCTGGAACACGATGCGGCCCGCCCGCTGGCGTTGCTGGTAGGCATACATCGGGTCATAGTAATCGCGCACCAGCTGGGCGATCCAGCCCCGGTGCAGCGCGGGGTCTGCGTGGTCCTTTTGCCGCGCCAGCGCCGCCAGCATGATCGCGCGCAGCGCCCGGTGCCGGTCGCCGCCCAGGCGCTTGGCGAGTTTGTCCAGGCTTTCGAGCAAGCGGGCCGCAAACAGATCAGTGCCCACCGCCTCGCCATGGGCCGCCACGAAGTCGGCGCATTGCAGCACCACATAGTCCTGCAGGATGCGTTCGACCCGGGCATCAAAGCCGTCGTCCAGGCACACGATGGGGGCCCGCTCCAGCCGCTGCCGCAGCGCCAGCGGCACGGAACAACTGCCCACATGCCGCCCCTCGTCTTCGATCACAAACGCTCCATGCCCTCGGTCGCGCTTTTTCAGCAGGTCAATGGCCAGCCGATTCTCGAAATCGATCTGCGAAGGCTGGCCGCTCACACGCTGGCCAAAGCTGGAGCCCCGGTGGTTGGCAAACCCCTCCAGGTCCAGCCCGTGGGCCAGTTGCGCAATCACCTCGGTCTTGCCGGTGCCGGTGAGACCGCCCAGCACCACAAAACCGCACTGCGCCGAGGCCGCCTCCAGGGTCTCGATGAGAAAGCTGCGCAGGGCCTTGTAACCGCCGCGCACACGGGGGTAGTCGATGCCCGCCTCGCTTTTCAGCCACTGCTGGACAATCTGGGACCGCAGGCCGCCCCGAAAGCAATAGAGCACGCCCTCCGGGTGGGCCCGTGCAAACTCTGCCCAGGCCGCAATGCGGGCCTGCTTGGTGGCCCCGGACACCAGCTGGTGCCCCAAGGCAATCGCCGCACCCTGGCCCTTGTGTTTGTAGCAGGTGCCCACCTGCTGGCGTTCGCCATCGTTCATCAGCGGGCGGTTGACCGCCCCGGGGAACGCGCCCTGCGCAAACTCCACCGGCGCACGCACATCCATCATGGGCACACCGTTCAGAAACAGGTGCCGGAAGTCCGACAGAGCAGCCAGCATCAGCGCAACACCACGGCCAGGGCGCGCCGCTCCGTCATCTGGCCAATGGGTGCCAGCGCCAGGCCCAGCCCGCTTGCCACCGCCAGGAACTCGTCCTCGCCCTCGGGGCTCACCGCCACCAGCAATCCGCCGCTGGTCTGCGGGTCGCACAGCAGGTGCTTCTGCTCGTCGGTCAGCGGCGCAATCTTGGCGCCGTAGCTGTCGAAGTTGCGCAGCGTCCCGCCGGGCACGCAGCCCTGGTCCATGTAGTGCTCCACCCCCGCCAGGCGCGGCACGGCGGCGTAGTCGATCTCGGCGCTCAGGCCACTGCCCTCGGCCATCTCGACCAGGTGCCCCAGCAGGCCAAAGCCCGTGACATCCGTCATGGCCTTGACCCCCGCCAACCGACCAAACCGGCTGCCGGGTTGATTTAGCGCGCACATCAGGTCACGCGCCACGCCCACGTCCTGCGGGCGCAGCCGGGCTTTTTTCTCGGCCGTGGTCAGGATGCCAATGCCTAGCGGCTTGGTCAGGTACAGGCGGCAACCCTCCGTGGCGGTGTCGTTGCGCTTGAGGTGGCGCTTCTCCACCACCCCGGTCACGGCCAAGCCAAAGATGGGCTCCGGCGCATCGATGGAATGCCCGCCCGCCAGCGGAATGCCCGCCGCATCGCACACGGCACGCCCGCCGCGCACCACCTCGCGCGCGACCTCCGGAGGCAGGACATTCACCGGCCAGCCCAGGATGGCAATCGCCATCAGCGGGTCGGCCCCCATGGCGTAGATGTCGCTGATGGCATTGGTGGCGGCGATGCGGCCAAAGTCGAAGGGGTCGTCCACGATGGGCATGAAGAAGTCGGTGGTGGACACCACCCCGCGCTCGCCATCCAGCGCATACACGGCCGCATCGTCGCGGGAGGTGTTGCCCACCCACAGCCGGGGGTCCAGGTTCTGCGCCCCGCTGCCCGCCAGGATCACGTCCAGCACCTGGGGACTGATCTTGCAGCCGCAGCCTGCGCCATGGCTGTATTGGGTCAGGCGGATGGGAGGGTTTGTCGGCAGTTCTGGGGACATACAGGGTTCTTTCCGGGCATCAGGCGCAAACCGCGCAGCCCTCCATTCTGGCGGTGAGGGCCCGGCGGCTCAACACGCCAGCCCCACCCCCCATGCCCGTGAGCAATCAGCAAAAGCTGCTGGACGGTATACCAAGCTGGACATACCCCAGCCCGATCAGCCCCCTAGAATTGCACCAGAACGGTGCAATGGCGCTGCATGACTACCCCAAGCGATGGTCGCGCCTTGCAGGCCCTCGTCCCCCAACCCAGGCATTTCGCCAGCCCCCTCCCTCATTCATGCTCAGTCTTGACCTTCGCTCCCTGACCATCATGGCGGGTCTGATCGGCATCGTGATGGGGCTGGTCTTGCTGGGCTTGCGACGCAGCTACCCGCCGTCGATCCGGGGCATGCGGCTTTGGGGCGCTGCGCCCCTGCTGTGCGCCAGTTCCACCCTGTTTTATGGCCTGGACGGCGTGCTCCCACCCACCCTCGTGGCCCTGACGGGCAACGCACTGCTGCTGGTGGGCGTCACGCTATTCCTGCTGGGAAGCGAGCAGCTGTATGGCCTGCCATCCTCAGGGCGCCGCTGGGCTGCGGTGATCGCGGCGGTTTTGCTCACCCTTGCCTTCTTCATGCATGCTTACCCCGACTACCGCATCCGGGTGCTGGTCTTCAGCGGCACCCTGGCAGCGATCGTGGCAGAACATGCGCGCCTGCTGGGCCGCTATGGCAGCCAGGGCTTTGCACCCCGCTTCACGGCCATGGTGCTATGGGGGCAGGCAGCGGTGCTGGTCTGCCGTGCCGTCTCCACCCTGTGGCTGGACCAGGCAGACACCCAGCGCTTCGCGCAGTCCTTCGTCCAGACCCTCTACATCGCCGCCTTCAGCTTTTCGGTGCTGCTCGTCAGCATCGGGGTGTTGCTGATGGCCGGCGAGCGCGTGCGCGCAGAGTTTGAGCATCTGGCAACCCACGATTCTCTGACGGGGGCACACACCCGCCGGGCGGTGCTGGCGGCCTGCGCCGACGAACTGGCCCGCTGGAGCCGTTATGGCAAACCGTTTTCGCTGCTGATCCTGGACATCGACCACTTCAAGCGCATCAACGATACGCACGGGCATCTTGCGGGTGACCAGGTCCTCACACACTTCGTGCGGCTTGCCCATTCGCACCTGCGATCGGCCGACCGGCTCGGACGCTATGGGGGCGAGGAATTCGTGGTGCTGCTGCCAGAAACCGCCAGCGCCGACGCACAGGCCGTGGCCGAACGCATGCGCGCAGCACTCGACGCCACGCCGGAGGCCGCAGGGCTGCCGCATTGCACCGTCAGCATCGGGGTGACCACGGCACAGCCCGGCGACAAGTCGGTCGATGCCCTGATCGCACGCGCCGATGCCGCCCTCTACGAGGCCAAGGCACAAGGCCGCAACCAGGTCCGGGTCGGCTGAAGAACAATTGGGAAGGGAAAACGTGGGCAAGGAGGCCCAGAAACCAGAAAGGGTTTGCTTCTATTTTCATAGCAGCAAACCCTTTGGATACTGGCGGAGAGGGTGGGATTCGAACCCACGGTAGTGTTGCCACTACGCCTGATTTCGAGTCAGGTACATTCGACCACTCTGCCACCTCTCCTGTGAGTCGAAGCTGCGATTATAGCAAGGTTTTTTCTGCATCCAGGCAGGCTCTGTCCGGCATGTTCCGTCTGCCTCAGCCGTGTCGGCGAACGATGTGCCCAGGCCCCAGGTCTGTGCAAGCTATGGCACCCAGCATGGCGAGGTTGCGGTCTACCTCGTCGCGCAGCAGCCCGATGGCGTGCTGCACCCCGGCCTCCCCAGCCACAGCGGCCGCGTAGTTGAAAGGGCGCCCCACCAGCACCATGCGTGCGCCCAGCGCAATGGCCTTGAGCACGTCAGAGCCACGCCGGAAGCCCCCATCGATGAGCACCGGGAAAGCCGGCCCCACCGCCGCCACCACGGCCTCCAGCACGCGCATGGCGGACACGACGCCGTCGAGCTGGCGACCTCCGTGGTTGGACAGCACCACCCCGTCGGCCCCCAGGTTCCGGGCCTGCAATGCGTCGTCCACACTGAGCAGGCCTTTGACAACCAATGGCCCCTTCCAGCGGCGACGGATGGCCTCCAGGTGGTTCCAGCTGAGGTGGTCGCGCGCGGAGAAGTCGCGCAGCACTGAAGACGAGACGATGGGCGCACCCCGCGTGGCAAACGAGTTCTCGAAGTGCGGCATGCCATGGTGCAGCAGCGTGCGCAAGAAGGTGCCAGCCACCCAGCGTGGCCGCACCAGGCCGTCCCACGCCAAGCGCAGGCCGGGCCTGAGCGGTGTTGAAAAACCCGTGCGGATGTTGTTCTCGCGGTTGGCCGAGATGGGGATGTCCACCGTGACCACCAGCGTGCGAAAACCTGCGCGCTCCACGCGGTCGATAAGCGCATCAATGCGCGCCTGGTCGCCGGGCAGATAGGCCTGGAACCAGGTGCCCGGGCTCGCGCGCGCCACGTCTTCCATCGGGATCAGCGAAGTGCCACTCATGACCGACACGATGCCTGCGCGCTGCGCCGCACGCGCCAGCACCAGATCGCCCCGGTAGGTGGACAACGCATTGATGCCCATGGGTGCAATGCCGAAGGGGCTGCTGTAGCGCTCGCCAAACAGCTCCACGGCCTGCGAGCGCTGCGAGACGTCGCGCAGCACACGCGTGGTGAAGGCGTATTCGCCAAACACCTCGCGGTTGTCGCGCAGCGAGGCATTGTCTTCGGCCGCGCCCGCGATGTAACCAAAAATGGGCCGGGGCAGCCGCCTGCGCGCGGCGTCCTCAAAGTCGTGCAGCGACAGCATTCGGCGCAGCACGGTCGGGGGGCGCGGCAGTGGCGTTGCAGCAGGAGACAAGGGATCAGTGGCGGTGGTCATGGTGTGGACACGGGTACAAGCGTTCAGAACGCGTTCATGCGAGTCGCCACTCTAGGCAGCATTCGATGCGCATAAAAGCGAAATATCTAGAATGAAATCGTTCGCTTTTTCGACCAAAGATCATGCCAACCCCTTCCATCAAGCAGCTCGAAGCCTTCTGGTGGGCCGCCACCTGCGCCAACTTCACCACTGCTGCAGACCGCGTGCATGTGTCGGTCTCGTCGCTGTCCAAGCGCATCGCCGAGCTGGAGTCGGTGCTGGGCCAGCCACTGTTTGACCGCAGCGGCCACCGTGCCGTGCTCACAGAAGCGGGCGAGCGCCTGCTGCCTGCAGCGCTTGATGTGCTCCAGGCCATGACGGCGCTGGGCCAGGCGGTGGATGCGCGCGCGGCAATCACCGGCCGGTGCCGTTTTGGTGTGGGCGATCTCTCGGCGCTCACCTGGCTGCCCGCCTTTGTGGCTGCCGCCCGGCAGGCCCATCCCCGCCTGGTGCTGGAGCCCCTGGTGGATGTGGGCAGCGTGCTGGAACGCCGCCTGGACGATGGTGAGCTGGACTTTGCCGTGATCGCCGGACGCTCATCCCGCAGCAGCCTGCTGTCGCAGCCCATAGGCGCAGCCCACTTCACCTGGGCGGCCGCACCGGGCCTGCCCGGCGCGGGCCGGATGGGCGCAGGGGCCTTGCTGCAGCGCCATGCCCTGGTGACCCTCCCCCCCGGCGCGGGCACCACGCGGCTGCTGGACGACTGGCTGCTGGCGCACCGCGTCACAGCGCCTGAGCGCATCCTGTGCAACAGCTGGGGGGCCGTGGCGGGAATGCTGCGCGCGGGTGTGGGCGTGGGTTTTTTGCCGGCTGGCTGGGTCCACACCCTGGGCCTGCGTGCCGTGGGTGGGCGCACGCCGCTGGCGCCCCTGCACTATGCATACCAATGGCGGCGGGGCGATACGCGGGCGCTGGTGGCAGCGATGTTGCGCCTGGCCCAGGTGCAGGTGGATTTTTCAGCCCCGCCTGCCCTGGCGGCCTGAGCCCCTGCACAGGGCTTTACTCGTTCCCTTGGCACCCATACGCGTCACGCCTGCATGAACGGGAAGAGAAAAACACAACGGGCCACAAGGGCCCGCCGTAGGAGTCGATGAATCAGACAAGCCCGAGCGGACCTGCCGGGATGTCTCACGCGGCCTCAGGCCTGCAGCACAGTCTGGCCGCCCAGGTAGGGGCGCAGCACCTCGGGCACCACCACACTGCCGTCGGCCTGCTGGTAGTTGTAGTTCCGGCACGCTTCGCTTCACTTTCGCGCTGCGAAAGTGAGCCTACACAGAAACTATCCGCTCAGGTCGGAGCAAGCTCCGACACTCCGCCCATGTATGGGCGGAGAACGGACGGAACCTCGACGGTTCCGTCCGCACGCTGATAGTTTTCCAACACCGCCACCAGCGTGCGGCCCACGGCCAGGCCAGAGCCGTTCAGGGTGTGCAGCAACTCGTTCTTGCCTTGCGCGTTCTTGAAGCGGGCCTGAAGGCGGCGGGCCTGGAAGGCTTCGCAGTTGCTCACCGAGCTGATCTCGCGGTAGGTGTTCTGCGCGGGCAGCCACACTTCCAGGTCGTAGGTCTTGGCAGCGCCAAACCCCATGTCGCCGGTGCACAGGCTCATCACGCGGTAAGGCAGGCCCAGCTTCTGCAGCACGGCTTCGGCCTGGCGCGTCATTTCCTCCAGCGCTTCGTAGCTCTTGTCGGGGTGCACGATTTGCACCATCTCGACCTTGTCGAACTGGTGCTGGCGGATCATGCCGCGCGTGTCGCGGCCGTAACTGCCAGCCTCAGAACGGAAGCACGGCGTGTGGGCCGTGAGCTTGATGGGCAGGTCGGACTCGGCCACCACCACATCGCGCACAAAGTTGGTCAGCGGCACTTCGCTGGTGGGGATGAGGTACAGCGCAGCGTTGTCGGGCACGGGCTCGCCGTCCTGGCCGCCCTTTTTGGCGGCAAACAGGTCGCCTTCAAACTTGGGCAACTGGCCTGTGCCCTTGAGCGAGTCGGCATTGACGGCGTAAGGCACGTAGCACTCGGTGTAACCGTGCTCTTGCGTCTGCACATCCAGCATGAACTGGCTCAATGCGCGGTGCAGGCGGGCAATAGAGCCCTTCATCACGGTAAAGCGAGAGCCCGAGAGCTTCACGCCCATGTCGAAATCGAGACCCAGTGGAGTGCCCACATCGACATGGTCCTTCACTTCGAAATCGAATTGGGCAGGCGTACCCCAGCGGCGCACTTCGACATTGCCCGCCTCGTCGCTGCCCACGGGCACGGATTCGTGCGGCAGGTTGGGCACGGCCACCAGCATGGCCAACAGCTCGGACTGGATCTGCTCCAGGCGGGCGGCAGATTGTTCCAGCTCCACCTTGCCTGCGGCCACTTGGGCCTTGACGGCTTCGGCGCCGTCCTTGTCGCCCCGGCTCATCAGCATTCCGACCTGCTTGGACAGCTGGTTGCGCTGGGCCTGCAGCTCTTCGGTGCGGGTCTGCAGCGTCTTGCGCTCGGACTCCAGGGCCTGGAAAGCGGACACATCCAGGAAGGCCTGGGGCTTTTTGCGGGTTTCCAGCCGCGCGATGGCGGTGTCGAGGTCTTTGCGGAGGAGAAGAATGTCAAGCATTGCAGGATTTTAAGGGGGTGGTCGGCCTGGGCTCAGGCGAGGTTTGCCGGGTCGAAGTTGGCGCCGCAAAGAATCAGGGCCACGGTCTCTTGGGGCTGCGGTTTGTACGCGCCGGTCTGCAGCGCGGCCAGGCCTAGCGCGGCAGCGGGCTCCACGGCCAGTTTCAGCTCCTTCCACAGCCACAGCTGGGCGGCGCGGATGGCGTCGTCGGGCAGCAGCAGCGCGTCGTGCACGTGGCGCTGACTCACCGCCCAGCCAAGGGTTCCGATACGGCGGGCGCCGAGCGAGTCTGCAGCCACGCCGCCCACATCCACATCCACCGGTTGGCCCGCAGCCCGCGCGGCATGCAGGGTGGGCGCGCGTTCGGGCTCCAGCGCCACCACATGGGCGCGGCTTTCCACCCAGGCGGCCACGCCGCCGATGAGGCCGCCGCCGCCCACGCTGACCAGCACCGTGTCGGGCAGACGGCCGCCCTGCTCTTCCATCTCCAGCGCCAGGGTGCCCGCGCCCGCCACCACTTCGGGCTGGTCGTAGGCATGGGCCTGCAAGGCGCCGGTGGTCTTTTGGCGGGCCACGCAGGCTTCAAAGGCTTCGGAATACGCAGCGCCGGTGACGACCACCTCTGCCCCCAGGGCGCGCAGGCGGGCACGTTTGGCTTCGGGCGAGACCTCGGGCACAAACACCTCGCAGCGCACACCCAGGGCCTGGGCGGCCGCCGCCACCGCAATGCCGGCGTTGCCGCCCGAGGCGATGATCACGCCGCTCTCGGGCACCGGGTTGGCCAGCAGCCGGTAGAGCATGCCCCGCGCCTTGAAGCTGCCGCCCACCTGCAGGTGCTCCAGCTTGAGCCAGACCTCGGCACAGTCCACGCCCAACGACTTGCCGGACAGGCGCATCAGCGGCGTGGTGCGCAAAAAGTCGGGCTGGGTGGCCAGTTGGCGGCGGGCAGCGGCAATGGCGGCGCGGTCGATCATGCAGGGGCTCCGGATGGCAGGTGGTGTCAAAAGAAGGGGCAGTGTAGGGGTTGCCCGCAACATGCAGACACAAGACTGACTGCACGCGCGCCCCACAACTGCCGATAACATGGACAGAGCAGCCCCCACCAACGTCCGTTGCGGGCCTGCCTGCAGGAGGAAAGACATGTTCTTTGTGTTCGGCCCGTCGGGCCAGATGTACCGGGGCGGCCCGGAGAACCTGGCCCAGATCTCGTCGGTGCGGCGCGTGCAGCGGCCCCAGGCACTGCGCACCCGGGCGCTGGACCTGCCGGGGGAGCCCGTGCCCGTCTTCACCGCCCCGCCCCACGCAGCCACGGCAGAAGCCGCCACGCCCGCCGTGGTCAACCTGCGCCTGCAGGACGCCGTGAGCGCCTACGCACAAACCGAACAGGGCCCCCAGCATGCCCGCCAGCCGCTGACCCGGGTGAGCGACGTGATGACCCGAGGCGCGCTCAGCGTGCAGCCGGATGCCCGTGTGAACGACGCCTGGCAGACCCTGGCCGAGCACAAGGTGGCCCAGGCACCCGTGGTGGATGCATTGGGCCGCGTGATCGGCCTGCTGGTGCGCGCCGACATGGCGCCGCTGGACCTGCTGCCCGAACCCGGCGCCGTGAAGCAGGCCATTGACCTGGCCCGCCGCCCGGTGGCCGAGGTGATGGTGAGCCCCGTGCCCACCGTCTCGGCCGACACCGAGCTGCGCCGCGTGGCCGCCGTGTTGCTGGACACCGGCCTGCCGGGCCTGCCGGTGACGGACGAGGCCGGGGTGTTGTCGGGCTTTATCTCGCGCACCGACATCCTGCGCGCCGTGGCGGCCGACCCGCCGCTGGACCTGTGGAGCGGACCTGCCGTGCCGCTGTGACAAAAAATTTGAATAAAAATGGCCGCTACCGCGCGATGGTCAAGCGATGAAAGCTATCAATTCAGGAGCAAAAAAGGGCGCCTATGAGCGCCCTTCTTCTCGACTGAACCGCCCGACCGCCAGTGCTCAGTGTGCAGACGGCCCCGTCTCGGGCGTGCGCTCGCGGATCTCCAGTCCCGTGGCCGCATCGATCTTGAGCCCCTTGGGCAGCGGGAACTTGATGGTCTCCTCGATGCCCGCCATGCTGCGCACAGACACCGCGCCCAGCGCCTTGATGCGGTCGATGACCTGCTGCACCAGGATTTCTGGCGCGGAGGCGCCCGCCGTGAGCCCCACGCGCGAGCGGCCCTTGAACCAATCGCCCTGCAGTTCGTCGGCACTGTCCACCATGTAGGCGGTGGTGCCCAGCTTGGCCGCCAGCTCACGCAGGCGGTTGCTGTTGGAGCTGGTGGGGCTGCCCACCACAATCACCACGTCCACCTGCGGGCTCAGCACCTTGACGGCGTCCTGGCGGTTTTGTGTGGCGTAGCAGATGTCCTGCTGCTTGGGCTCGCGCACGTTCGGAAAGCGCGCCCGCACGGCAGCCGAGATTTCAGCCGCGTCGTCCACACTCAGCGTGGTCTGCGTGACCACGGCCAGCTTCTCGGTCTGCGCGGGCTGCACGCGGGCCACGTCTTCCACGTCTTCCACCAGGTGGATGCCGTGGTCGAGCTGGCCCATGGTGCCCTCGACCTCGGGGTGGCCCTTGTGGCCGATCATGATGAATTCGTAGCCTTCTTTGGCGAGCTTGGCCACTTCGACGTGCACCTTGGTCACCAGCGGGCAGGTCGCGTCAAAGATGCTGAAGCCACGCGCCTCGGCCTCTTGCTGCACCGCCTTGCTCACGCCGTGGGCGCTGAACACCAGCGTGGCGCCCGGCGGCACGTCCGACAGCTCTTCGATGAAGATCGCGCCCTTGACCTTGAGGTCGTTCACCACGTAGGTGTTGTGCACGATTTCATGGCGCACATAGATGGGGGCGCCAAACTTCTGGATGGCGCGCTCCACGATCTCGATGGCGCGGTCCACACCGGCGCAAAAGCCGCGCGGCTCGGCCAGCAGGATTTCTTTCGGCGCCAGCATCACAGGATCCCGATCAGCTGCACTTCAAAGGTCACGGGCTGGCCCGCCAGCGGGTGGTTGAAGTCGAACAGCACCGCGCCGTCTTCACGCACCTGCATCACGGCCCCCGCGTAGCTGCCCTGGCCGTCGGGCGTGGGGAACTGCACCACATCGCCCACGTTGTATTTTTCGTCGGGGTCGCCCAGCTCGTTCATCAGCTTGCGCGCCACCCACTGCTGCATGTCGGGGTTGCGTTCGCCAAAGGCCTCGCCCGCAGGCAGCTCGAACGTGGTGCGCGTGCCTTCGGCCAGGCCCAGCAGACGCTGCTCCACGGCGGGCGACAGCTCGCCCGTGCCCAGCGACAGGGTGGCGGGTTTGTCGGCAAAGGTGTTGATCACATCGCCTGCAGGGCCCGCCAGACGGTAGTGCAAAGTGAGAAAAGAGCCCGGCTGGACGGTGGGCAAAGCAGCAGCGGTAGAGGTCATGACAGTCTCGATAAACTCCTGCGATTGTAGAAAACCGGGCAAAGCCCTACCGCCACCACCGCCGCTGGCGCGTCTCACCTCCTCGTTCCATGGCCCTCAAAGACCTGCCCGCCGACGCCCAGCCCCGCGAAAAACTGCTGGCGCGCGGCCCTGCCGCCCTGGCCGATGCCGAGCTGCTGGCCATCCTGCTGCGCACCGGCATCGTGGGCAAGGGCGTGCTGCAGATGGCGCAGGAGCTGCTGGACCCGCCCGGCATCGACCCGGACACCGGCGCCATCACCGGCGGCTTTGGCGGCATTGCCGGGCTGCTGCACACCAGCGCGGCCGACCTGGAACGCATCAAGGGCCTGGGCCCCGCCAAACGCGCCGAGCTGGTGGCCGTGCTGGAGCTGGCCCGCCGCGCCCTGGCCCAGCAGCTGCGCGAGCGCGAGGTGTTCGACTCGCCCGACACCGTCAAGCACTACCTGCAACTGCACCTGGCCGCCAAGGGGCACGAGGTGTTTGCGGTGCTGTTCCTCGACGCGCAGAACCGCCTGCTGGCGCTGGAGGAACTGTTTCGCGGCACGCTCACGCAAACCAGCGTGTACCCGCGCGAAGTGGTGCTGCGCGCCCTGCACCACCAGGCCGCCGCCGTGGTGCTGGCCCACAACCACCCGAGCGGCAGCGTACAACCCAGCCGCGCTGACGAGGCCCTGACCCAGACCCTGAAGACCACGCTGGCCCTGGTGGACGTGCGCGTGCTCGACCATGTGATCGTGGCGCCAGGCCAGGCGCTGTCGATGGCGGAAAAGGGCCTGGTGTGACCGCCCCTGCGCCCGCGCCGCCCCACCCGCCCACGGCGCTGCAAGCCGCGCTGGCACGCGCTGCGCGCACGGCGGCGGGCAGCCATGCCGCAGCCGCAGAGCCAGCGCCCGCACCGGCCCCCACCGCACCCCGATCCACCCGGCGCGCAGGCCTGGCGGAGAAAAAAAAGGCGGCCAAGGCCGCCATGCGCCCGCTGCGCCAGGCCCCCGCTGCGCCCACAGCCGCTGAGAGCCCCACACCACCCCGCCGCCGCGCCCCCCCGGCCCCGCGACGGGCAGGCGAACGCATCACCCAGCTGCAGGACCTGGCCACCGTGGCCCGCCGCCTGCGCGAAGAACAGGAACGCCGCGAGGCCGAAGACAAGGCCCGGCGCGAAGCAGCCGCCCGGGCCGAGGCCGAGCGCCACCTCTTCAGCCGCAGCGTGGGCCCCGTCACCCCGCTGCGCAACCCCAACCTGGCGCGCCTGCGCCGCCACCAGCCACCGCCGCTGCCGGTGCAGCACTGGCTGGACGAAGAACGGGTGCTGATGGAGTCCATCAGCGACGACTTCGACGTGAGCACCCTGCTCGACACTGACGACCAGCTGAGCTTTCGCCGCCCCGGCATCGGCGTGGAGATCACCCGGCGCCTGCGTGCGGGCCATTGGAGCATCCAGCGCCAGCTCGACCTGCACGGCCTGCGCGTGGACGAGGCGCGCGAGGCGCTGGGCGACTTCATCCGCCAGGCCCACAAGGCGGGGCTGCGCTGCGTGCGCGTGGTGCACGGCAAGGGCCTGGGCTCACCCGGTAAAAGCCCCGTGCTCAAGGGCCGCGTGCAGCGCTGGCTGGTGCAAAAAAGCGAGGTGCTGGCCTTTGTCCAGGCCCGGCCCATGGATGGTGGCGCTGGCGCGCTGGTGGTGCTGCTGCAGCCGGTGCTGCACAGAAACACATAAAAAAAGCCGCTACCGCCCGTCCATCAAGCGCTAGCAGCTATAAAAAGAGAAGCAACCCACTCCCATCCGGGGTGGCGCTGCTCTCTGCAGGCACTGCCTATTTGGACAGATCCACGGCGTACTTCGACACTCCCTTGCCCGATCCGTCATCGGCCGCCAGCAGCGTCACGTTCGCCAGCCCTGCGGCCTGCGCCACGGCCAGGGCATTGGCGCCCGAGCTGAACACCACCGGGCCCGCCACCGTGGCCTTGGCAAAGCGCCAGCTCTTGGCCGCACCGTGGGCTGCGCGGGTCACCGCCGGGTTCTTGCGGATGTAGTCGATCACCACGTCGCGGTTGGCATCCGGCGAGGCCCAGATGGTGCCGGAGCCGTCGAGCTTGTCGATGAAGCTCTTGCCGCTGGTGGCGCGGTAGTTGTTGGTGGCGATCACGAACTCCTGCGCCACATCGATGGGCTTGCCCAGATAGCTCAGCTTTTTGATGCGGCTGCCCACGGGCTGCGTCACGTCGATCTCGTACTGCACGTCGGCCGTGGTGAACATGTCGAAGTTGTAGCCTGGGAAGCTGCTGATGAGCTGCTGCTCAGTGGTCTTGGCGGGGTCGATCTGGTTGAAGCGCTTGGCGGCGGCTTCGAGCCAGTTCTTGATGTCACCGCCGTTCACCTTCACCGCATACACCGTGTTGGGGTACAGGTACAGGTCGGCCGCGTTGTTGATGGCCAGCGGGCCCACGGCCACGTCGGTGTAGTCGGCGCCGCCCTGAAAGCCGCTCTTGAACGGCGCACTCACCGACAGCACGGGCAACGCAGCGTACTGCGGCAGGCTGGCCTTGATGTAAGCCGCCACGTAGGCCTGCTGGGCCTGGTTCACGATCTGGATCGCGCCGGGGTCACCCACGTCGGCAAACAGCGTGCTCATGCGGAAGTCGGTCTGGCCGATGGGGGTCTTCACATACTGGATGGCCGCCTGGTGCTGTGGCTCGATCAGCGGTGCCACGGCTGGGTCTGCATCCACATACACGTTCGCACCCGCAGCGTTCTTGCTCTGGATGTTGCGCAGCTCGCTCTTGCTGGCGGACTTGTTGACCGCCCATTTCGCGCCGTCCCACTGCAGCGCCAGCTGCACCACACCCAGCGACTTGCCCCAGGAGCTGGCCATGACCGCAGGCACGCCATTCACGGTGCCCGCCTTGTGGTCCACACCGGGCAGGTTGAAGCCGGGCGTGGCCGCCGTGTCGGGAAACACGCCGTGCTGGTGGCCCATCACCATCGCGTCGATGCCCGCCACCTTCGAAAGATGCAGGCCGGGGTTCTCCATGGTGGGCGAATACGCCGCGCCATCCAGCCCGCCGTGCAGCAGCGCCACCACAATGTCGGCGCCCTTGGCGCGCAGCTCGGGCACGTATTTCGTCGCGGCCTCCACCGCGCCTTCGGTGCTCACCTTGCCTTCCAGGTAGCGCTTGTCCCAGTTCATGATGCCCGGCGTGGTGAAGCCGATCACGCCGATCTTGATGGGCAGCTTCACCTCCTTGCCATCCGTGCCCTTGGCGACCAGCGTGCGTTCGAGCACCGTGTAGGGCTGCACCAGCGGCTTCTTGGTCTTGTTGCTGATCACGTTGGCCAGCACCATCGGAAAGCCCGCACCCGCGCATTTCTTGCTCGCGTCCACGCCGTCCACCTCCAGGCCGCCACCCAGCACCTGGTTCAAAAACGGCAGGCCGTAGTTGAACTCGTGGTTGCCCAGCGTGCCGGCGTCAAAGCCCAGCGCGCCCATGGCCTTGTACATCGAGAGCTGCTGCGTGCAGGGAATGGGGCTGATGGTGGCCTCGTAGTCGGCCAGCGCGGTGCCCTGGATGGTGTCGCCGTTGTCCACCAGCAGCGTGTTGGCAAACTCCTTGCGCGCTGCGCGCACCAGCGTGGCGGTGCGCTCGAAGCCATAGCTCTTGTCTTCGGCGAGCTTGAAATAGTCGTAGCTGCGCACGTTGAAGTGCAGGTCGGTGGTCTCCAGCACGGCCAGCGTGGCCGTGGCACCGGCGTTGGTGTTGTCGCTGCCACTGCCGCAGGCGACCAGCGATGCCGCCAGCGCCACCAGGCCCATGGCAGCCACGCGGCGTGAAACATGCGTAGGAGAAATCAGAAAACCCTGTGTGCGCTCAGACATGAACAATCCCAGTTGGAAACAAGGGACCGAGTGTCTGGGCCGGGTTTGACAGCGGTGTGACGTGGAAAGCTGGCCGCAACACCCGCGCCGCATGCGACGGTCAGCGGGCCTTGCAATAGCTCAATCGATGCGGTGCACGTCGCCGTTGTGGGGCGAAGCGCTTTCGTGGAACAGGTCTTCGAGGAACTGCGCCAGTTCATGCTCTTCGACAAAATCGGGGATCACGAAGCCCGAGGGTGTGCGCTTGCCATCGGCCCCGACACGGTAGGCCTGCCACAGCGCGCCTTCGCGCCGCACCTCGACGATACGGCCGAAAACATGGAAACGCGGGTGGTTCATGGGATCAAAGCGTGTCAGGTGGGACGTGTGCGCTCCATGGCAACCGCCGACGGAGCAAAGCCCATTCTCGCAAAAAATTCGGCTGCACCTGGACGGCCAGCGCGAAGCACCCAGGTGGCTGCGGGCGCCTTGGCCACCGTTTTTTGCACCAACGCGCGCCCCAGCCCTTGGCCCCGAAACGCAGGGGCAACGACCAGCATGGACAGGTAGCCATTGCTCAGCCCGTCGGTAATGGCGCGCGCATAGCCCACCACCTCGTCCCCGTGCAGCGCCACCAGGTTGCATTGCGACGCAGCGACCAGCGCCTCGAACTTCGACAGAGTGCCTAGCCGGTGCGACCAGCCGTGCGCAAGCAGCAAGGCATACACCTGCGGAAGGTCCTGATCAACAAGGTCTCTGACCGCCATGGCCCCTAGCCCTGCAGCTCTTGCGGGTAGCCATCCCCGATCACCACCCAGGGGGCTTTGGAGTCCACGTGGATGTGCTTTTGGGGCGGCGTTTCGTAGGGCGTGTCCAGTGTGCCCAGTGGCACGGCCACCCAGTCAGCGTGGGCACCCTCGCTGTGCCACAGCAGGGGCGATCCACATCTCGAACAGAACGCGCGTGTGACCTGGGCCGAAGACTTGTAGGTGCGCACCATCGCCTGTCCCAACACAAACCGGTGGTGCTCACGCCGCACGCTGGCATAGCTGCCAAACGCCGCGCCATGCGCCTTGCGGCACATCGAGCAGTGGCAGTGCGAGGCGGCCTGCAAAAGTGCGGTGGTCTCGTAGCGCACGCCGCCGCACAAGCAGCTGCCACGGTGAACGGGTTCCGTCATGGTCATCGGGCTCTCCTGCGGTTTCTGCCAGGGGCCGTGCGCAGCGCCTGGCATCTGGCATCTGGTGCTGGGTGATCAGCGGGCCGTGGGTGCCACGGTGGCGATCAAGTCCACTTCCACCGTTGCGTTCTTGGGCAGCTGCAACACGCCCACCGAGGTGCGCGTGTGCGCCCCGGCGTCGCCCAGCACAGCGAACAAGACTTCAGACGCGCCATCGGCCACCTCGCTCTGCTGCGTAAACGTGGGCGCCGACTGCACATACACCGTGATGCGCAGGATGGACTGCACCGCATCGAGCGAGCCCAGCGCACGCTGCAGCAGCGCCAGCGCCCGCATCGCACACACCTTGGCGGCTTTTTGCGCATCGGCCAGCGAGGCCCCGGCACCCGCCGCACCGGTCACGACCACGGTGTCGCCCACGCGCGGAATCTGCCCGCTCAGGTAGACGTGGTGACCATCGCGCACCAGCGGCACATAGTTGCCGCCGATCTTGATCTCGTCATCGAAGCTGTAGCCCAGGGCCTGGGCCTGTTCCTGAAAACGGGCATCACGGGACATAAAAACACTCCTCTTTTCACCACAAGCCGCGCACACCGTTGGGGGTGTGCACCAGCAAAACCAACGCGGTCGTCAGACGCCTTTGTTGCGCATCCAGTCCGCCGTGCCCATGAAGCTCTCCTTCAGGCGCGTGCGCAGCTCGGCGGGAACCCCCGTCTCGCCCATGGCCTGGTCCATGCAGGCCACCCACTGGTCGCGCTCCTTGATACCGATGGAAAACGGCATGTGGCGCATGCGCAGGCGCGGGTGGCCAAAGCGGCTCTGGTAGTGGTCGGGCCCGCCCAGCCAGCCGCAGAGGAACCAGAACAGCTTTTGCCGAGCACTGGCCAGGTCGCTGCCATGGGCGGCGCGCAGTTCGGCGTAGGCGGGCTCCAGGTCCATGAGGTCATAGAACCGCTCGACCAGCGCATGCACGCGGTCTTCGCCTCCGATCCATTCGAAGGGCGTGGTGGGTGGGGCGGCAGGGGAAGAGGCCTCTGGGGTGCTCGATGCTTCAGAATTCATAACAAAACAGGCCTTTGCGCTCGTCCATCATACCCTTATAGCTATATTTTTAATAGCAAACAAAACAACCACCACCTACTCGGCCGCGCGTCGCAGGGTGTCCACCACGGGGCGCAGCAGCACCTCGCGCAGCCCCCACCAGCCTGCTGCCAGCGCCAGCACAGCGCCAGCCAGGGCACCCGCCAGCGGCACCCAGGGGGCGGCCGTCCAGGTGAAGTCGAACACATAGCGCGCCAGCGCCCAGCCCACACCCACCGCCACCGCGCTGGCCAGAAAGCCCGCCAGCAGGCCCACGCCCACCAGCTCGGCGCGCTGCACCTGGCGCAGCAGGCTGGCACGGGCACCCACGGCGCGCATGATGGCGTACTCGCGCGCGCGCTCCTCGCGTGTGGCGGTGACGGCAGCAAACAGCACCACCAGGCCTGCTGCAAGCGTGAAGGCGAACAGGAACTCCACCGCGCGGATCACCTGCTCCAGCACGCGCTGCACCTGGGCAATGGTGGCGCCCATGTCCACGTTGGTGATGTTGGGGAATTGGCGCACCAGACCGTTGTCAAAGCCGTGGGTTTCGGGGGCACGGTAAGCCGCCAGGTAGGTCACGGGCACATCCTTGACCTCAGCCACCGGGTACATCACGAAGAAGTTGGCCCGCATGGAGCCCCAGTCCACCTTGCGCAGGCTGGTGATGCGCGCCTCGTTCTGCACACCGCCCATGTCGAACAGCAGGCGGTCGCCCATCTTCAGGCCCAGGGTTTCGGCAATGCCTTCTTCAACACTGATGGCGCCCTCTTCGCCGGGCGTCCACTGGCCCGCCACCACCTGGTTGTGCGGCGGCGCCTCGACGGCGTTGGAGAGGTTGAATTCACGGTCTACCAGGCGCTTGGCGCGGTCGTCGGTGTAGTCGGCCGGGCCCACGGGCTTGCCGTTCACGGCCAGCAGGCGGCCCCGGATCATGGGGTACCAGTCGTAGCGCGCTACGCCGTTGTCCTTGAGCGTCTGCTGGAACGCATCCGCCTGGTCAGGCATCACGTTGATGACAAAACGGTTGGGCGCATCGGGCGGCGTGGCCTGGCGCCAGCTGCTGATGAGGTCGGTGCGCAGCAGCACCAGCAGCACCAGCGCCAGCAGGCCCACGGCCAGGCTGCTGACCTGCACCACGGCATAGGCCGGGCGCGCCGAGATCTGCCGCGTGGCCAGCACCAGCCAGCGGGGCGCGGTGCTTTCATTCACGCTGCGCCGCAGCAGCTTGACCGCCACCCACGACAGCCCCGCAAACAGGGCCACGGCCCCGGCGAAACCGCCCACGGCAATCAGGCCCAGCTTGATGTCGCTGCTCACGGCCAGCAGCAGCGCTGCAAACCCGGCCACGCCAATGCCCAGCACCGCCAGAGATGCAGGCTTGAGCCCGCCCACATCGCGCCGGATGACGCGCAGCGGCGGCACCTGGGCCAGCTGCAGCACGGGCGGCAGGCCAAACGCAAACAGCAGCGTGAGCCCCATGCCCAGGCCAAACGCCACGGGCCACAGGCTGGACGCGGGCAGGGCCGACTCCACCAGCCCCGCGAGCAACAGCACAAAGGCGTGGTGCACCGCATAGCCCAGCAGCACGCCCAAAGCGCTGGCAAACAGGCCCACCAGCGCAAATTCGGTGGTGTAGGCACCGGCAATGGTGCGCTGGCTCTGGCCCAGCACACGCAGCATGGCCGACGCATCGAGGTGGTCGGCCGCGAAACCGCGCGCGGCCAGCGCCACGGCCACGGCCGAGAGCAGCGCGGCCAGCAGGGCCACCAGGCTCAGAAACTTCTGGGCGCGGTCCAGCGTCTGGCGCATCTCGGGGCGGCCGCTTTCCAGCGACTCCACCCGCACGCCGTGCACCTCGGGCTTTTTGGCCTCGGCCACCGCCCAGTCGCTGAAGGCTTTGACGACAGGCGCGGGGCCCACCACGGCAAAACGGTAGGTCAGGCGGCTGGCGGGCTGCACCAGGCCGGTGGCAGGCAAGTCGCGCTCGTTCAGCATCACGCGCGGTGCAAAACTCATGAAGCCCGCGCCCCGGTCGGGCTCGATGACGATGATGCGCGCAATGCGCAACTGCGCATCACCCAGCAGCAGCTTGTCGCCCATGGCGAGGTTGAGCGATTCGAGCAGCGGGGCATCGACCCACACCTCGCCCGGCGCGGGGATGTCGCGCGTGGGCTGCTCCAGCGCGCCGGGGGCATCGGCCACCGTGAGGCGGCCGCGCAGCGGGTAGCCGGGCTGCACGCTCTTGAGCGCCACGAGCTTGCTGGCGCCGCCTTGGGCGTCGCTCGCGCGGCCCATGGTGGGAAAGCCAAGCGTGGTCACCGATTGCAATCCAAGTGCCTTGGCGCGCTCCACAAAGGCGGCAGGGGTGGGGTTGTCGCTGGCCACCACGGCATCGCCACCCAGCAGCTGCAAGGCATCGCGCTGCAGCCCGCCTTGCAGGCGATCGGCAAAAAACCCCACGGAGGTGAGTGCGGCCACCGCCAGCGTGACCGCCACGATCAGCAGGCGCAATTCGCCCGCGCGCAGGTCCCGGGCCAGGGTGCGCCAGCCAAGGCGCAGAAATGACAGGTTCATGGCATGGGACCTTAGCGCAAAGCGAACGGGCTGGCGGGCCGTGGGGTGTTTGGGTGGGGCGGGTTACGGGGCGCGGCTGGCAGGGGCTACCGCCACATTGCTGCCGCTGGCCTCGGGCTCCACCTGGGCCGTCTGCAGCCGCTGCTCCAGCGCCTGCAGCACCGGGGTGATCTGCTTGCCCACGCGGATCTGCGGGTTGGAGAAGCCATCGGCCTTGCCCGCCTCCACCTCGCGCTGCTGGATCAGCGGCACGGCCTTGGCAAACGCCTCGGTGAACGAGTGGGTCTGGCGCAGCTGCTCATGGAACACTGCGCGGCCAAAGAAGGTCAGCTCCGACAGCCTGCCGCAGCCATACGAGGTGTGCGTGGCGTCGGCCGCCGTCATGATGAGCGTGCTGTCGGTGGCCAGGGGTTCGATCCAGCCGCCCGAGTAGCAGGCCGACACCGCAATCACCCGGTTGCGGATGCCCGCTGCGTCCAGCGCCGCACGCAGCATCTCGGGCGTGGCGGGTGCCACCTGCAGCGGCCAGTGCGAGGCCGCCAGCGCATGGTCGCGTGCGCCGTGCGAGGTGAGGTACACCACCAGCAGGTCGTGATCGCGGTCCATGCGGGCTGCCAGCGCGGCCACGGCCCGCTGCAGGTTCTCAGGCGTGGCCCAGGCGTGGGTGTCGGCCGTCTCGGCGTGGTTGAGCAGGTGCAGCACCCGGCCCTGGGCGTCAAAACGCTCCTGCAGCAAGCTGCTGACCATGGTGCTCTCGCGGCGGAACACGTTTTCGTCGGCATAGGGGGCGAACACCAGCCCATAGACATCGACCACACCGGGGCGCTCGGGCGCCAGCGCATCCACCTGCTGCTGCCACAGAGTTTGCTGCTCTTCAAACATCGCCTGGGTCAGCGCCAGCGGCACAGGCTCGGGCGCCTGCGCCTCATCGGCGGCTGCAGCAGCTTCCGCCGACGCATCGGCCAGGGCCTGGACATCCGGCTCCCAGGGCTGGTCCTGGAACTGCCACATGCCCACCCCGATCACTGCCGCCATGGCCACAGAAAACGTCGCCGTGCGCCAGCGCGACTGGATGAAGCGTGCACTCACCACCACCAGCGTGGCCAGCACCCACAGCATGAGCACCCCATAGGCCACCCAGAAAACGATGGCCGCCACCGGGCCATCCCACAGGCTGGGCCGGTGCACGGCTGTCGCCATCAGGGCATACAGCACCAGCAAGGGCGCCAACGGGGCCCAGGCCGTCAACACATACCAAGCGGCCAGGCCCCCCGTGGGCGCGGGCACACCCGCCGACGCCGCCGCTGCCGCTGCCGGGCTGGCAGTGGCATGTTGGGCCGGGGCCATGGCCCACCATGCCAGCCACACCAGCACCAGCCCACTCCACATCGGCGTGAGCCAACCGCGCAAGTTGAACTGTGCGGGGCCCACCACCTCCAGCCGCGAGGCCGCCACCAGCAGGCCCGCACTGACCAGCGACAACACCAGCAACTGCCAGGGCGTGGGCGCTGCGGCGGCCGTGCGGGGCGGCAGGAACAGCGCAGCCCGCAGACCCTCGCGCATCCAGCCCCACAGCGACAAACGTTCGGCAGCGGCATTCGCAGCCTCCGGGGCCGGGGGCTGCTGCGCGGGGTCTTGCTGTAGACGATTCAGCGGGACTTCCACCTTGGAATGGGTCTCGGCGAGTTCGGGGCCCCACTGGCTGGGCAAGGTATCGGCCCAGGTGCTGCTGCTGGCGTTCAGGTCTTTCATGCGCGAATCATGCCATTGGGGCGTGACGGATCAGGCGCCAAGCCAAGTTAAACCTCGCCACCCGCCCTCGCCGCAGGCGCCACCGCCAGCTCCGGCTGCAACACCAGCCGCTGCGCGCCGCTGTAGCACACAAACCGGCGATTCGTCGCCCGCCCGATGGCGCACAAGCCCAGCTGCTGCGCCACCGCATGGCCCATCTGGGTCATGCCGCTGCGCGAGACCACGATGGGCACGCCCATCTGGGCGGATTTGATGACCATCTCGCTGGTGAGGCGGCCCGTGGTGTAGAAAACCTTGTCGGCACCGGACAGGGGCGTGGGTGTGGCAGGGGCGTTGTCCGACGCCACTCCATCGGCCGCGGCGGTTTCCGGATTCATCCACATCCAGCCCGCAATGGTGTCAATGGCATTGTGGCGGCCCACGTCTTCCACAAAGGTCAGCAGCTCCTCGCCTTGGAACAAGGCGCAGCCATGCACCGAGCCAGCGGATTTGTAGGTGCTCTCCTTGAGCCGGATGGCGTTGACGATGCCGTAGAGCTGGGCCTGCGTCAGCTGCGCATCGGGCAGCGCAATGCGGTCCACCTCGTCCATCAGGCCACCAAACACGCTGCCTTGGCCGCAGCCGGTGGTGACCACCTTGCTGGCGGTGCGTTCCTCAATACGGGCAATGCCATGGCGCGTGCGCACAGCGGCGGCGTTCACCTCCCAGTCCACGGTGATGGACTCGATATCGAACACCGATTCGATCAGCCGCTGGTTGCGCAGATAGCCCAGCACCAGCAGCTCGGGCTGCGCGCCCAGCGTCATCAGGGTGACCAGCTCGCGCTTGTCCACATAGATCGTGAGGGGCCGCTCGGCGGGGATCTGCACCTGTTCGGCTTCGCCCCGTTCGTTGACGACCTCCACATGGTGGGTGAGCGGCGCCTGGGCCTGGGTGAGGCGCGGGAGCACGGGAAGAGAAGGCGTTTGAAGAGACGGCGATGAGCGGGTCATGGAAGGAATATACGCACTCCCGGCATTGTCAGAGCCCTTTGAGCAGCCTCTCCAGGTCCTCCAGGCTCTTCTATGGTCAGCAACCCGTCTCAGCCACAAGAAGCCAGGCGCAAACACCCGACACCAGAGCCTGGAACCACCGCTGCCAGCCAGGCACAGGGCCGATGCCTCGCCAACGAGGGGATAAAAAGCAGGCTGCGGCGGCATTCAAATGCTAGTCTCGGGCGACTGGGTCCTCCTGCTCGCGGCTTGGAGCGGCCCATCCCCCGCAGGTAGCGCAATTCGGGAGAGTTTCAATGCCATCAATGCGGCGCCGAGTCGTCATTCTGTACAGCATCGGGCTGGCAGCCATCATGGTGCCCATACTGGCGGCCATTTTGCTGGCGGCGTACATGAGCGTGGACCGGCAGCGCGACCGGGCCAGCGCCATGGCGGCAGACATTCTGCACCGCTCTCACAAGGTGAGCGATCAACTGGCGCATGTCTTTGCTGAGCTGAGCACCCGCCAGACGCCAGAGCCTTGCGCGGAGCCAAACCTCAATCTCATGCGCAAACTGGTGATCCAGTCGAACCTTCTTCTCGACGTGGGCTACGTTGCGGATGAGCAGCTCGTCTGCTCCTCATTCGGGTCGATCGGCTATCGCCTGGGGCCCAAATCCTATGTGAGTGCTGCGGGCTACAACATCTGGACCCAGTTCGAACATCCGCTGCTTCCGGGGTCCAGGCTGGTCGTCACCGGTGACGCAAAGACGGGTTTCGCCGCGCTGGTGCATGAAAGGACTGTTCTTGATGGAGCAGCACTGGACAAAAAGCTGACCTACGGCGTGCTGGGAGTGGGCCGCAGGAAGGAAATTTTCCATAACGGATTGTTCGATCCTTTGTGGTTTGACAAGATTCGCGACAAGTACGAGACCAGCTTCTTCGATGGCGCGGGCGTGGTCGCATGGAAGCGTTCAGACCGCTATGACTATGCCGCCTACGTGGCGATTCCGCGCAGTGAGATCGAGCACGATGGGTGGCGCGTATTGCTTGTGCTTTTGCCCATCGGCATCGGCGCAGCGGGGGTTCTGGCCTTTGTCGTCGCGCAATTGGTCCGCATCAACGGTGCTCTGCCTGCGGCCCTGCGCGTTGCACTGAAGCGCGGCGAGTTCTTCCTCGTCTACCAACCCATCGTGGACTTGCGCACCAAGGAGTGGGTCGGTGCCGAAGCCTTGTTGCGGTGGCGCAAAAGCACCGGGGAGTTTGTCAGCCCGGATGTTTTCATTCCCGTTGCCGAGCGCAACCGCCTGATCGAGCGCATCACGCAAAGAGTCCTGGAGCTGGTCGCCTCCGATGCTGCGGATCTTTTGCGCAAGCGGCCGGATTTTCACGTGGCGGTGAACCTCTCGGCGCAGGACATCTGCAATCCAGACATTTGTGCCCGCTTGCGCGCAATCACCACAGCCATGGGCATCAACAACCAGTGCATTCATATTGAGGCCACAGAGCGGGTCTTCCTGCACGCGGAACAAGCACGAAAGTCCGTGGAAGCATTGCGCGCCCAAGGGCACTTGGTAGCGATCGATGATTTTGGTACGGGCTATTCCAGCCTTTCCTATCTCACCGAGTTCACGATGGACAGCCTGAAGATCGACAAGTGTTTTGTCGGCACGATCGGCCAGCACGCTGTGACGAGCCACGTCATCGGGCACATCATCGAGATGGCCAAGTCGCTGGAGTTGAAGATGATTGCAGAAGGTATCGAAACCGAGGAGCAGGCCGAGTATCTGCGTGCGCACGGAGTGCAGTTCGGACAGGGCTGGCTCTTCTCCAAACCCATGCCGATGCACGAGTTGGTTGAGCAATTGGCCTCGCGCCGCGCACCCGAACGACCTGTTGGCTCCTAGATGCGAGAGACTGCGCTCGGCACACTGCCCAGGCCTGGCCTGCCCCCATCACTGGCCGCAGGGAGTAGCTGAAAACGCAGCCCCCACCCACGGCAGCGAACAGTCACAGCACTGCTGGGGGACGCAATCCACAAACGAGCGGCCTTATAACAAGTACGAAGTGACGCCTTGCACAACGCATGCAGGGTGTCTGAAAAAACAAAAGCCGCGCCACCAGCGTGGACGCGGCTTGCAGCCCGACGGGCTGACTGGGAGCCAGAGCCCTCAGGATCAGGACTTGGACGCTGGCGTGGCCGCAGCTGCGGGCGTCTGGGTACTGGGCGGACTGCTGGCCGTGCCCGGCGGCGAATGGGCGCCAGCGGCTTCGGCAGGCTTGGCGGCGGGCGGCGTGTAGGCAAAGGGGCCGGGGTCAGCGCAGGCGGCCGTCCCTGCGGCGGCAGGCTTGGCCGAGGGCGTGGTCTTGCGGTAGTGCGCGGCCACCTTGTCTTGCGAGAGGCAGAGCTTGTAGTTGTCCACCTTGCCGGCCCAGGCAGTCTTGGCAGCGGCTTCTGCAGCCTTGGCGGCGGCCTCGGGCGACGGGGCGGGCAGCTTGGCGGATGCCAGGGTGCACACACCTGCCGCGCACAGTGCCAGCGCCAGGGAGCGGGTAGTTCGTGTCGTCGTCATCATGGTGCGGGTCCTCATACCTGCGCGGGCTGCTGGCCCGCAGATGCTGTGGCGGCATCGGCCGCTGGCTGGCTGGCGCTGCGCTGGCGCGGGATCTTGCCCGCCTGCACATCGTCGTACCAAAGCTCGTGGTGCTCCTTGGCCCAGCCTTCGCTCACGTAGCCGGTGCGCATGGCCTTGTAGGCGCCCTTCATGCCCACCGTGCCCATGTAGATGTGGCCACAGATCAACGCCATCATCCAGATGGCCAGGGTGGCGTGGATCATGTGGGCGATCTGCATGTCGCCACGCACGTCGCCAAAGCCGGGAATGAGCTTGTCGAGCACCAGGCCCGTGGCCACCACAAAGATGCCGGGGATGGTGATGCCCCACCAGAACAGGCCCTTCTCGCCCGCATTGAAACGGTGCGAAGGCACTTCGTGGTCGCCCTTGCCCAGCATGCCACCGCCCTTGGCCAGCCAGACAAAGTCGGCGCGGTTGGCGATGTTGTCCTTGATGAAGGTGAGGATGATCACCAGCAGCGACACGGCAAACAGCGGGCCCACGAAGTTGTGCACGTTCTTGAGCGCATAGGTCAACCAGCCAAACAGCGTGCTCCCCAGGATGGGCAGCAGGAAGAACTTGCCAAACGCCATCACGATGCCGGAGATGGCCAGCGCGATGAAGGCAAACGCATTGGCCCAGTGGGCCGCGCGCTCGAACGGGGTGAAACGCTCGATGCGGCGGGGACCGGTGCCGTCGGGGTGCTCATGCCCCAGCGGGCCCTTCACAAAGTAGAAGATGCCCAGGGCCAGCAGCACGATGGCAAACAGTGCCGCGCCGTAAGGAATGATCCAGTGGTTGCGCACCTGGCGCCAGGCCTCGCCCGCGTTGGTAACGCGCGAGCCGGGGTACTGCACAAACGGCTGGATCAGGTTGCCCGCCTCGGGCGCCTGGGTTGTGGGCAAGCTGCTGTAGCCCGTCACGCCCTGCCCCACCTGGCGCCACATGGGCGCGTTGTTGCCGGGCTGCACCTTGGCGCGCTCGCCGTTGGTCTGCTCGGCATACTTGGGGTCGGCGCTGGCGTCGGGTTTGACTTCGAAGATGTTCTGGCTCTGGATGCCACCGGGCGCAGGGGCTGCAGCAGGGGCCGCAGCCGCTGGCGCCTGCTGCGCAAACGCAGCACCACCTGACAACCCGGCCAGACCCGCCACCAGGGCCAAGGACCACACGATGTGTTTCATGGTGGGCCTCACTTGGTTTGGCTGCGGGTGTACTCGTTCTGGCCGTACTGCTGGCGGGCCTTCAGCTGGGCTTCCCAACTGGCTTTGTCACCCGCCTTCCAGCCCGGTTCGGTGAAGTTGCTGCCGGTGCCTGCGTAGGGTGCGGCATCGCCGCGGATGCCTGCGCCGGTCTGCGGTTTTTCGCCACAGGCAGCCAGGGCGCCTGCGGCCAGGGCGGTGATGACAATGAGATGCAGGCGCTGAATCATGACTTGCCCCCTGCAGGCTGGCCTGCTTGTTGCGAACCGTAGGCCGTGCCCCAGCCCCACACTTCAGCGCCCTTGCCACGCTGTACCACACGGTTGCGGAAGATGTCTGCCACCACATCGCCATCCCCGGCCAGCAGCGCCTTGGTCGAGCACATTTCTGCGCAGGCCGGCAGCTTGCCTTCGGCCAGCCGGTTGCGGCCGTACTTTTCAAACTCGGCCTGGCTGCCATGGGCCTCGGGGCCACCAGCGCAGAAGGTGCACTTGTCCATCTTGCCGCGCACGCCGAAAGTGCCCTGCGACGGGAACTGCGGCGCGCCAAACGGGCAGGCATAGCTGCAGTAGCCGCAGCCAATGCACACGTCCTTGTCATGCAGCACCACACCTTCTTCGGTGCGGTAGAAGCAGTTGACGGGGCAGACCGCCATGCAAGGTGCATCGCTGCAGTGCATGCAGGCCACCGAGATGGATTTTTCGCCCGGCACACCGTCGTTGAGCGTGACCACACGCCGGCGGTTCACGCCCCAGGGCACCTCGTGTTCGTTTTTGCAGGCGGTCACGCAGCCGTTGCACTCGATGCAGCGCTCTGCGTCACAGATGAATTTCATTCGTGCCATGTGTGTCTCCTTGCGTGGCGCGATCAGGCGCGTTCCACGTTGCAGATCGTGGTCTTGGTTTCTTGCATCATGGTCACGCTGTCGTAGCCATACGTCGTTGCGGTGTTGACGGCCTCGCCGCGCACCACAGGCGCCGCGCCCTTGGGGTAGTACGCCAGCATGTCCGCACCCTGCCAGCGGCCCGAGAAGTGGAACGGCATCCACACCGTATCGGGGGCCACGCGCTCGGTGACCAGCGCCTGCACATTGAGCCGCGCGCCCGTGGGCGAGCTAAGCCACACACGCTCGCCGTTGCGGATGCCCCGGTCGGCAGCGGTCTTGGGGTTGATCTCGACAAACGACTCCTGCTGCAGTTCGGCCAGCCAGGGGTTGGAGCGGGTCTCCTCGCCGCCGCCTTCGTACTCGACCAGGCGGCCCGAACTCATGATGAGCGGGAACTTCTCGTGCACCTTGTCGGCCACGTTCTTCTCCTGCACGCTCTTGTACAGCGTGGGCAGGCGCCAGAAAGCTTTCCTGTCGTCGTGGGTGGGGTACTTGGCCATGAGGTCCGGCCGGGTGCCGTACAGCGGCTCACGGTGCTGCGGAATCGCATCGGGGAAGTTCCACACCACGGCACGCGCCTTGGCGTTGCCAAACGGATGGCAACCATGCTTGAGGGCCACGCGGATGATCGCGCCCGTGGGGTCGGTCTTCCAGTTCTTGCCTTCGGCCTTGGCCTTCTCGGCATCGCTCAGGTCGTCCCACCAGCCCAGCTTTTTCAGCAACACATGGTCGAACTCGGGGTAGCCCGTGGTGATCTCGCAGCCCACGGAGTGCGAGCCATCCTCGGCCAGCAGGTTGACGCCGTCCTTTTCCACACCGAAGTTGGCGCGGAAGTTGCCGCCACCCTCCATCACATGCTTGGAGGTGTCGTACAGGTTGGGCGAGCCGGGGTGCTTGAGTTCGGGCGTGCCGTAGCAAGGCCAGGGCAGACCGAAGTAGTCGCCACCAAAGTCGTAGCCGGTTTCCTTGTCCTTGCCGCCCTTGGACTTGAGGGTCTTCACGTCGAACAAATGCATGTTCCGCATGTGGGCCTTCAAGCGCTCGGGGCTTTGGCCGGTGTAGCCAATGGTCCAGACCGACTTGTTGATTTCGCGCAGGATGTCTTCGACCACGGGCTCGTCCATGCCCTTGACCTTCTGCATCTTGTAGTTCTTGGACAGCTCGGCCGCAAAGCCCAGCTTTTCGGCGAACTGGTGCATGATCATGTGGTCCGAACGGCTCTCCCACAGCGGCTCGATGACCTTCTCACGCCACTGGATGGAGCGGTTGGAGGCCGTGCACGAGCCACTGGTCTCGAACTGCGTCGCAGCAGGCAGCAGGTACACCGCGCGGTTGGGATTCAGGTCTTCGGCCTTGCCGGGCATCGCTGCCATGGCAGCAGTGGCCGATGGATACGGGTCCACCACCACCAGCAGATCCAGCTTGTCCATGGCGCGCTTCATTTCCAGGCCACGGGTCTGCGAGTTGGGCGCATGGCCCCAGAAGAACACGCCGCGCAGGTTGGAGTCCTGGTCGATCAGCTCGTTCTTCTCCAGCACACCGTCGATCCAGCGCGACACGGTGATGCCGCTCTTGGTCATCATCGCGGGCGAGGCGTACTGCTTCTTGATCCATTCAAAGTCCACACCCCACACGGCCGCGAAGTGCTTCCACGAGCCTTCGGCCAGGCCGTAGTAGCCCGGCAGCGAATCGGGGTTGGGGCCCACGTCGGTCGCGCCCTGCACGTTGTCGTGGCCACGGAAGATGTTGGTGCCGCCGCCGGTCTTGCCCACATTGCCCAGCGCCAGTTGCAGGATGCACGAGGCACGGACCATGGCATTGCCGATGGTGTGCTGCGTCTGGCCCATGCACCACACGATGGTGCCGGGGTTGTTGTCGTGCAGCATCTTGGCGACCTTGAACATCTGGTCTTCCTTGACGCCGCAGGCCTCTTCCACCTTGTCGGGCGTCCACTTGGCCAGCACTTCTTCGCGCACCTTCTCCATGCCATACACACGGTCGTGGATGTACTTCTTGTCTTCCCAACCGTTCTTGAAGATGTGGTACAGCAGGCCGAAAAGGAAGGGAATGTCGGTGCCCGAGCGGATGCGCACATACTCGTCGGCCTTGGCTGCGGTGCGGGTGAAACGCGGGTCCACCACGATCATCTTGCAGCCGGTTTCCTTGGCGTGCAGCATGTGCAGCATGCTCACCGGGTGGGCCTCAGCAGCGTTGGAGCCAATGTACAGGGCGACCTTGCTGTTTTGCATGTCGTTGTACGAATTGGTCATGGCGCCGTAGCCCCATGTGTTGGCCACGCCCGCCACGGTGGTGGAGTGGCAGATGCGCGCCTGGTGGTCGCAGTTGTTGGTGCCCCAGAAGCTCACGAACTTGCGCAGCAGATAAGCCTGCTCGTTGTTGTGCTTGGACGAGCCGACAAAGTAAACACTGTCTGGGCCGCTGGCTGCACGCAACTCTTTCATCTTGGCGGTGATTTCGTTCAGCGCCGTGTCCCAGCTGATGCGCTCGTACTTGCCGTTGACCAGCTTCATGGGGTAGCGCAGGCGGTATTCGCCGTGGCCATGCTCACGCAGGGCCGCACCCTTGGCGCAGTGGGCACCCAGGTTGATGGGCGAGTCGAACACGGGCTCTTGCCGCACCCATACACCGTTCTCAACCACGGCATCGACCGCGCAACCCACCGAGCAGTGGGTGCACACCGTGCGGCGCACTTCGATCTTGCTGTCACCGATGGCGACCTTGGCGCCTTCGGCGGCGTTGGACTTCTTGACCAACGTGAGTTGTGACGCGGCAATGCCGACACCCACCCCCAGGCCGGAGCGGCGCAGGAACGAGCGCCGATCCATGGTGGGCAGAGCCTGGGACAGGCCCCGGCGCAGGCTGTGAACAAAAGGCGATGCAGAGGCACTGGTGCTCTGCGCGGCGTGAGAGGTCTTCTTGGTCAGCAACATGGCAGGCCCCGGTCAGAGTTGGGTGGTCTTGTAGTACTGCTTCACATGCGCAGACAGGTGGTAGCCACCGCCCTTTTCGGGCGCGGGGCGGGGCGCATCAGAGACCACAGATTCGGACGGAGCCACATGGGGAAGTGCCACCACGGCTGCTGCTGCAGCCCCTGCGGTGGCGGCGCCGGCAAAGAAGCTGCGGCGTGAGGGATTCGGCTGGCGGTTCTGCATGGTTGTCTCCAGAATGGCTGGCAGCAATGGGGAGGCTATGAAAAGCTATTCATACAGTCTATGTCAGTGTGTAAAACACTGCAATCCAGCTTTACACCCCCCACTAAAGCACTCATCTTTTGTAGCGCTGGCCACAGGCGCGCTGCGGCCTCCCACAGGTCAATCGAGCATGTCGAAGCCCTGTGCCTCCACGGACGCAAAGGCCCGCGTGAACTGGGCCAGCGCTGCATAAAAGCGCGCCTGCGGATGGGCTGCTAACACATCACAAAGCTGCGGAAGCCAGGGCTGCAAATGCGTTGCAAAAAAGTCGCGCTGGGCCGTCAGGTTGCAGACAGCTACGTCATCCCCCGCGATCAGATAACGCATCACCTCGCACAGATATGCGATGTGGTCCTCGGTCTCTGGCATGGCGTCGTCGCGCGCCAGGCCCAGGCGGTCCAGGTCGGTGCGCAGACGGGCCAGGGGTTTTTCATTCAAGAAGCCGCTCAGGTAGTGCGAGCCATACAGGTACACCTCGGGCTTGCCGACGCCACCAAACAGGCGGTCAAACTCTTGCGCAATGGCCGCATCGTCCTGCGCGCGTGCCGCACCCACCAGCTGCTGCCAGGGCTCCTGCAAAAAGCCGCCATCGGCAGGTGCCTCGGTCACCGCAACGCGCAGGGCTGACATCAGCTCGGGGCTGGGCGCCGCGTAGTACAGCTGCGACAACAACCCATAGAGTTCGGCCCGCGCGGTTTCCTCGTCCAGCGCGGAGCTGCTGCCCGGGGATGTCAAAGAAGCAGAGGATGCGCTCACAGGTCGGTCACTTTCGTCTCGTTTTGTGCGGAATACAGATCAATCACGCGGCAGTCGCTGCACATCTTCAGGCGCTCCAGCGCCTCTCCCTGGAACATGGGGTGGCCCGAGAGCTTGCCCAGCATGGCCTCGATGGCCTTCACCGTGCCAAAAGGCTTGCTGCAGCGCACACAGGCCCAGGGCTTGGCTTCGTTGAGCACACGCAGCTGCGCGCGCTCGGGTGTGAGCAGCAGGCGCGGCTGCAGGGTGATGACGTCTTCCGGGCAGGTGGTGGCGCACAGGCCACACTGCACGCAGTTCTTTTCGATGAAGCGCAATTGCGGCAGCTGCGGGTTGTCCTGCAGCGCACTGGCGGGGCAGGCGCTCACACAGCTCAGGCACAGGGTGCAGCGGTCCTTGTTGACCTCGATGGTGCCCAGAGGTGACCCCACGGCGGGCAAGGCGATGGCCGCAGGCCGTTCGGCCACGGGCATGGGGGCCTGCTCGATGAGGTGGTCAAGTGCCATCTCCAGCGTGCTGCGCTTCTCTTGGGCCACCGCAAAACGTGCGGCCACGGCGGGTGTCTTCTGACGCGTCTGGCCCAGCCCTTGCAATGCGGCGTCTAACTCTGTGGGATGCGTGGCACGCAGCAACTGCACATGGGTGCCGGTGTACCCCAGCCCTCGCAGGATGGCCTGCGCAACGTCCATCTGGGCCTGAAGGCCGTCGAGATATTGCGGCGCTTCTTCGTCGGTGCAGAGCACCACGACCTGCGAGGCGCCGTAGGCGATGGCACTCAGCCACAGGTCTACCCCCGTGCTGGCCGTGTGCCACAGTGCCACCGGGATCACGTTGGCAGGCACGCCCTGCGCCAGCTTCAGCTGGGCAGCACGCCCCAGCTCCTCCACCAGCGCCTGGCCGCGCTCCTGGCTGTGCAGCAGCAGCACCGCATCCTTGCCACCGGCAGCCGCGTAGGTGGACAGCAGCGTCTTGAGCTTGGTGCCCAGCTCTGTCGCACGGGGGTAGGCATAGGTCAGCGCGCCCGTGGGGCACACGGTGGTGCAGGCGCCGCAGCCCACACACAGGTTGGGGTTCACCTTGATTTGCTGGCGGCCCTTGTCACTGCTGATGGCCTCAGCCGAGCAGATGTCCACGCAGGCGTTGCAGCCCACGGTGGCGTTGCGGCTGTGAGCACACAACTTTTGTTTGTAGGCAAAAAACTTGGGCTTCTCGAACTCGCCCACCAGCTCGCGCAGCTTGAGCAGCGTGCCCAGGTCTCGCCCGTCCCAGCGCAGGTACCCCTGCGGCAGCGCGTGCTGCAAAAAGGTGGGTGTGGCGGTGGGCGAACGCAGGTCGAGCACCAGGTCAAAGCGCTCGGTCTGCGCCGTGGCGTCACGGGTGAAGTCGATGGCACCCGCCACCTGGCACACCTTCACGCAGGCGCGGTGTGACTGGCAGGCGGCCAGGTCGATCTGGTAATCCAGGCCAATGGCGTTCTCAGGGCAGGCCGCTACACAGGCATTGCAGCGCGTGCACAGGTCCAGGTCGATGGGGTTGTCGGCCGCCCATTGCAGCTCAAACGCACCCAGCCAGCCGGTGAGGCCCGTGATGCGCCCGCCCAGCACGGGGTAGCGCCGCGCCTGCGCGCCACCCGCATTGCCGGGGCCCTGGGTGAAAAGGGTCACATCCAGCACATCCGACACCAGCGCGGCGGCCTGCTCGGCCTGGTCCAGCGGGCCGATGATGAGCAAGCGGCCTGTGCTTTTGTAGGTGACGGTGGGCACCGGCTCGGGCTCGGGCAGGTGGGCGGCAGCCAGCAGCGCAGCAATCTTCGGGCTGGCCTTGGCGGCATCGCAGCTCCAGCCGCCGGTCTCGCGGATGTTCACAAACCGGATGGGGGACACTGCGCCCTCGGTCTGCTGGCCCAGGTCGGCAAACAGGCGCTGCTCTTGCGTGCAAGCCACTACCACCTCCTGCCCGGACTGGATGGCCTTTTGGAACGCCCCTGCGTCGCGGCGGCACAGGGTGGAGTGGAGGGTCAGGTCTTCATGCAGTGCCTCGCCCAACGCCTTGGCGTTGAGGGGCATCGTCTGGTTGCAGTCGCAAATGAGCGTCGTGGTCATCGTGGGTGTGGCTGGCTGGCATGGCCACCCCATCCTCTTCAGAACGGGCGACCCGCACAGGCTCGCTGGTGGGAACGCCAGGAACAGCGTTGCATACCCCGGACTGTGCCACGTCTGTGGTGCCATCGGCCTCCGCATCATCCCGAGGCTGAGCGGCCTCCGGGGCTATTGCATCGCCGCCTTGGTCTGCTACTTCACCCCCGGCCTTCTTTTCGTCGTCAAAGAAGCCCATCGCATGCGCGCTGGCCATTTTGCGCAGCATGCCTGCGGGCAAGGGGTCGGGCTGGGTGTAGTCGTCGATGTAGATGTCGAGCCCATCCATCACATTGAAGTGCGGGTCGGCAAACAGCTTCTTCATCGCCAGGTTGCGCACCTCGGGCGAGACGGCACGGGACACAAAGGGTTTGAAGTCGGACGCGGGGGTGAGCGCCTGCGCGTCGGCCAGCGTGGGAGGTGGAGGCTCAGACGCCGCGGCAGCCTCTGCAGGCGCGGACACGGGTGCAGGCGCAGCAATCTGGGCAGCCACAGCAGGAGCAGGCGCTGGCGGCACAGGCTCCTCCACCGGCTTGCCCTCCCGCACGTCCTGCTTGCGGCGCGCCCAGCGGCCGAGGAAGCCGTCAGCCATGGTCACGCCCTCCTCCACCGCCGCCACGTTGCTTCTCGGTGGACACCGACGCAGGGTTGCCAAAGCGGTCCGTCAGCGACTGGAAACTGTCCGGCCGCTTGCGGCGTTTGGGCTCGGGCTGGTAGTGCTCGGCCACAAAGGCGCGCAGCGCCTCCAGCACCTCGGGGGCGGCGGGCACCTGCTCCACGGTTTCCTGCGCGTCGAGCCAGCGGCCGGCGTCGTGGTAGCTCAGGCTCACGGCCACCGGGCGGGCCAGGGGGATCTCGCCCGTGCCCGTGTCTTCATCGCGGCGCCACATCACAAACCAGCAGGGCGCGGGCGAGGTGAGGTTGAGGTGGTAGCCCTCGGCATCGTCGCGGAACAGCTCCACGCGAAAGCCGGGAAACAGCCAGCGCTGCTCGCGCTCGTCTTGGATCAGCGGGCGGGGCTCAGTACCGAAGGTGGGTTCGTGGATCACCACCTCGGCCAGCGACCAGCGCCAGGGCTGCCAGCGGTTGTCGATGTGCTCGCACCGCATGATCACGGCAACGTCGGTGTAGGGGCGCTCAGTCATGGGCGCTGACTGTACCCCGGCGCACGGCCAGGGTCAGCGCGGCCTGCAAAGCCCCTTGATCGCCCTCAGATTGCAACGGTTTCCAGCCGCTCCACCGCTACAGCGCAGTACTTGAATTCCGGAATCTTGCCAAACGGGTCCAGCGCCGCGTTGGTGAGCAAATTGGCCGCCGCCTCCACATACGCAAACGGCATGAACACCGTGCCGCGCGGCGTGCCATCGTCGCGGCGCACGCGCACCTGCAGCATGCCGCGCCGCGAGCGGATGCCCACCAGCGCGCCCGGCTCCACCCCCAGCCGTGCCAGCTCGTCGCCATGCAGCGACGCAGTGGCCATGGGCTCGATGGCGTCCAGCACGGTACTGCGCCGCGTCATGCTGCCGGTGTGCCAATGCTCCAGCTGGCGGCCGGTGATGAGCACCAGGGGGTAGTCGGCGTCGGGCTTTTCGGCCGCCGGGATCACGCTGGCGGGCACGAGCTTGAGGCGCCCCGTGGGCGTTGGGAACTGCTGCGTGAACACGATGGGCTGGCCCGGGTCATCTGGCGTGAGACAGGGGTAGGTCACGCTGGAGTCGCGCTCCAGCCGGTCCCAGGTGATGCCCTCGATGCTGGCGTGCATGGCCTGGCGCATCTCGTCGTACACGGCGGCTACGCCGGATTCTTCACCCTCGTAGTTCCAATCCAGCCCCATCCGTCGAGCAAGTTGCTGAATGATCCACAGGTCCGGCCGCGCATCGCCCGGCGGGTTCAAGGCGCGGCGGCCCATCTGCACCATGCGGTCGGTGTTGCTGGCGGTGCCGGTCTTCTCCGGCCAGGCACTGGCGGGCAGCACCACGTCGGCCAGCCAGGCGGTTTCGGTCAAAAAGATGTCCTGCACCACCAGGTGCGAGAGGCTGGCCAGCGCGTGGCGCGCGTGGTTCAGGTCGGGGTCGCTCATGGCGGGGTTTTCGCCCAGGATGTACATGCCGCGCACCTTGTGCGGGTCGCTGTCCGGGGCCAGGGCCTTGTGCATGATCTCCACTACGGTGTAGCCGGGCGCCTTGTCCAGCGATGTGCCCCAGAAGTCTTCGAACCACGCATGCGCCCCGGCGTTGTCCACGCGCTGGTAGTTGGGGAACATCATGGGGATCAGGCCCGCGTCGCTCGCGCCCTGCACGTTGTTCTGGCCGCGCAGCGGGTGCAGGCCCGAGCCGGGCTTGCCGATCTGGCCCGTGACGGCGCACAGGGCGATCAGGCAGCGCGCATTGTCGGTGCCATGCACGTGCTGGCTCACGCCCATGCCCCAGAGGATCATCGAGGACTTCGATGTGGCAAACGCGCGCGCCACTTCGCGCAGCGTCTCGGCCGGGATCCCGCACACGGGCGCCATGGCCTCGGGGCTGCAGCCCATCACGTTGGCCTTGAGGGCCTCGAAGTTGTTGGCGCGATCCTGGATGAAGGCCTCATCCACCAAGCCCTCGTCGATCACCGTGTGGATGAGCGCATTGAGCAGGGCCACATCGGTATCGGCCTTGAACTGCAGCGTGCGCCACGCATGCCGGCCGATGTCGGTCACGCGCGGGTCGGCCAGCACGATCTTGGCGCCGCGCTGGGCCGCGTTCTTCATCCAGGTGGCAGCCACGGGGTGGTTGGCTGTGGGGTTGGATCCGATCACGAAGATCAGCTCGGCATGCTCCACATCGTTCACCGGGTTGCTCACCGCGCCCGAGCCCACGCCTTCGAGCAGCGCCGCCACGCTGGACGCATGGCAAAGCCGCGTGCAGTGGTCCACGTTGTTGCTGCCAAAACCGGTGCGCACCAGCTTCTGGAACAGGTAGGCCTCTTCGTTGCTGCCCTTGGCCGAGCCGAAGCCCGCCAGCGCCTTGCGGCCGTGCGTGTCGCGCAGGGTCTTGAGCCGGCCTGCGGCCAGGTCCAGCGCCTCGTCCCAGGTCGCTTCGCGGAACGTGCCCTGCCAGTCGGCACCGTAGGGGCGCACCTCCTTGGGCACGCCGGGCTTGCGGATCAGCGGCACCGTCAGGCGGTCGGGGTGGTGGGCGTAGTCGAAACCAAAGCGCCCCTTCACGCACAGGCGGCCATGGTTGGCGGGACCGTCGCGGCCCTCGACGCTGATGATCTTTTCATCCCGCACGTTGTAGGTGATGAGGCAACCCACGCCGCAGAAAGGGCAGACCGAATCGACCTTGCGGTCCACCTTTTGCGAGCCGATGTGCGTCTTGGGGCTGAGCGCGCCCGTGGGGCAGGCCTGCACACATTCGCCGCAGGCCACGCAAGTGCTCTCGGCCATGGGGTCGTCGAGGTCGAAGACGATCTTGCTGTCTGCTCCGCGCAGCGCGTAGCCGATCACATCGTTGACCTGCTCCTCGCGGCAGGCGCGCACGCAGCGGTTGCACTGGATGCAGGCATCCAGATTCACGGCCATGGCCGGGTGGCTCAGGTCCGGCGCGGGCTGCTCGCGGCGCAGTGCCTGAAGCGCCGGGCGCACGGTCACGCCCAGGCGGTCCGCCCAGGCGCTCAGCTCGCCGTGTTGGCCGATGGTGTCGGAAATTTTTGAATCAAATAGGCCTTCACCGCCTGATGGATCTATGCTTTCAGCTATCAATTCAGGAGTATTTGCATCTCCATCGTTCCACCGGTAGCCCTGGTCCGGCATGTCCGACAGCAGCATCTCCACCACCATCTGCTGGCTTTTGCGCGCGCGGGGGCTGGCGGCCAACACCTTCATGCCCTCGGTGGGCGCTCGGCAGCAGCTGGGCGCCAGCGTGCGCTCGCCCGCGATCTCGACCACGCAGGCGCGGCAGTTGCCGTCAGGGCGCAGGCCGTCGGTGTAGCACAGGTGCGGAATCTCCACGCCGTGGCGCTGCGCGGCTTTCAATATGGTTTCGCCGGGGTGGGCGGTGACGGACTGGCCGTCCAGCTCAAAGGCCACGCCGGGGGTGTTGTGCGCTGCGCTCATGGTTTGCCTCCTGCGGGCAGTTGCTCGGCCAGCGGGCTGTTGCGCGGCTTGGGCAAATCGCCCGGCCACGGCGCCTCGCCCACCTCGTGCGCAAAGTACTTGTGGACGCAGCGGATGGGGTTGGGCGCCGCCTGACCCAGGCCGCAGATGGAGGCATCGCCCATGACCTGCGCGAGGTCGTCAAGCAACTCTTCGTCCCACTGCGGAGCTTCCATCAGCGTGGCCGCCTTGGCCGTGCCCACACGGCAGGGCGTGCACTGGCCGCAGCTTTCGTGTTCGAAGAAGCGCATCACGTTCAGCGCCGCATCGCGCGCGCGGTCGTGCTGGCTGAGCACAATGACGGCGGCCGAGCCGATGAAGCAGCCGTAAGGTTGCAACGTGTCGAAGTCGAGCGGAATGTTGTTGAGACTAGCGGGCAGGATGCCACCCGACGCACCGCCGGGCAGGTAGGCGTAGAGCTGGTGACCATCGGGCATGCCACCGCAGTATTCGTCGATGAGTTCCTGCACCGTGATGCCGGCCGGGGCGAGCTTCACGCCCGGGTGCTTCACGCGGCCGCTCACGCTGAAAGACCGCAGCCCCTTGCGGCCATGGCGGCCGAAGCTGGCAAACCACTGTGGCCCGCGCTCGACGATGTCGCGCACCCAGTACAGGGTTTCAAAGTTGTGCTCCAGCGTGGGCCGGCCGAACAGGCCGACCTGCGCGATGTAGGGCGGGCGCATGCGGGGTTCGCCGCGTTTGCCTTCGATGCTCTCGATCATGGCCGACTCTTCGCCGCAGATATAGGCGCCCGCACCGCGCCGCAGCTCGATGTGCGGCAGGTGGCAGGGCGGCTCGGCGCGCAGGTCGTCCAGGGCCTTTTGCAGCAGCGCGCGGCAGCCGTGGTACTCGTCGCGCAAATAGATATAGATGGCTTCGGTGCCCACGACCTGGGCGGCGATGAGCACGCCTTCCAGAAAACGGTGCGGGTCGCGTTCGAGGTAAGTGCGGTCCTTGAAGGTGCCGGGCTCACCTTCGTCGATGTTGACGGCCATCAGGCGTGGTGCGAGCTGATCCCGCACGATGCGCCACTTGCGCCCCGCCGGGAAGCCCGCGCCGCCCAGGCCGCGCAGGCCCGAGTCCTCCATGGCCGCGAGCACGGCCTCGGCATCCATCGCGCCATTCACCAGCGCAGCGGCCGTCTGGTAGCCGCCGTGGGCGCGGTAGGTGGCCAGGTCGGTGTGGGCGGGGCTGACCTCGCCGGGTGACAGGGGAATGCTCTTCTCCGCCAGCGCCGCAACATCAAAATTGATAGCTGTCAGCGCTTGTGGGTGGAACGCAAGAGCCCTTTTTGGGTTGGATTCCACCACCTCCAGCACGGTATCGACCGTGGCGTGCGGCACCGGGCACTGGTGCACCACGGCCACGGGCGCCTGCTCGCAGCGGCCCACGCAAGGCACAGCCAACACCTGCACATCGCCCTGACCGGCCGCGCGCAGGCGTTCGGGCAAAGCGGCCAGCAGCTCGCGCGCGCCCGCCAGGCTGCAGCTCAGGCTGTCGCACACCCGCAGCACCAGGCGCGGGGCATGGGCATCCTCGCCGCGCACGATGTCGAAGTGGTGGTAGAAGCTCGCCACCTCGTACACCTCGGCCATCGGCAGGTTCATCTGCTTGGCGAGAGCCACCAGGTGCCGGTCGTGCAGCACACCAAAGTGGTCGTTCAGGCGGTGCAGGTATTCGATGAGCAGGTCGCGCCGGAAACCGCTGGCCGGGCGGGGGCCCAGCAGTTGCGCCACATCGGCCATGGCGGCATCTTCAGGCTGACGGCCTTTGAGGCGGCTTTTGCGGCGGATACGCTCGCGCATGTCGTTGACCGACACGGCGGCGACAACGGTTGCGGGGGGGGCTTCGGGGGCAAGGTGCATGGACCGGGGGCGTGGGGGCGTTGTTTTGTATGAAGGCGCCTGCATAGGCCAGGCGCGCCGCCGCAGTGTCGGCCAGGGGCGCGTGCGGCGTCAAATTGCCGATGCACATGGGTCGATCACAAAAACAAATGAAACGGCCGCTTTTGTAACGGCCCATGAATCAACCATCGCAACCCGTGCGGTCAGCGCTCAATCGGCAATCAGGAGCCCACTGTGTGCTGCGGCGTGCTGCAGCCAGTCGGGGTCCTGCGCCAGTGCCAGCGCCGCATCGAGGGCGCGGGTGGGCTGTACCTGGCGGTGCGACATGAAGCCAATCGGCGTGGTCAGCACCGGCCCCGTCAACGGCAGCGCCTCCAGCCCCTCATGGCCGCGCACGGCATCGACCAGCGCGCCGGGCAACACGCTGCACACGTTGCCTGCCACCACGCTCAGCGCCAGGGTCAGCACCGAATCGGTTTCCATGGCGGGCATCACCGTGGCGCCTGCGCTGCGAAAGGCACCATCCACCAGGCTGCGGTTATGCATCTCGGGGGTCAGCAGGCACAGCGGCAGCGCCGCCGCATCCGCCCAGGCCATGGGCGGGCCGATCTGCAGCCCGCGCGCTGCGCCCTTGGGCGGGCGCGGTGCGCGGCGCAGCAGAAAATAGTGCTCCACATACTGCGGCCAGGCCCGCAGCGGCCCGCCGCGTGCGGGCATGCGCTCGGTGTAGCCCAGCGCCAGGTCGAGCGCAATGTTCTCCAGCCCTGCCTCCAGCGCCTGCGAGCTCATCGACAGCGCCACCGGCACGATGCCCGGGTGCCGCGCCTGCAGCTGCGCCGCAAACCGCGCGAGGATGGGCATGGCCGTGGGCACGGCGCCCAAGCGCAGCATGCCGCGCGGGTGGGCCGCGTCGCTGCTCAGGTCCTGCTGCAGCACCTGGTGCTCGTGCAGCATGCGCTGGGCCGTGGCCAGCACGCGCTCGCCCTCGGGCGTGAAGCCCTCGAAGCTGCGCCCCCGGCGCACCACCACCACGCCAAACTCCTTCTCCAGCGCGCGCAGCGCGTTGGACAGCGCTGGCTGCGTGATGTGGCAGGCCTGCGCCGCCCGGCCAAAGTGCCGGTGCTCGTGCAGCGCCACCAGGTAGCGCAGGGACGCGAGCAGGTTCATGGCGCGTGGGGGCGGCTCAGGCGGCTCGGGAAGATCAGGTGTTCTTGCTGATCGAGATGGTGGGGAACTTGCTGGAGAAGTCCTTGGCCTGCTGGGCGATCTTCACCGCCACATCGCGCGCCACCTTCTTGTAGATGGCGGCGACCTCACCATCCGGGTCGGCCACCACGGTGGGCTTGCCGCTGTCGGCCTGCAGGCGGATGCTCATGTTCAACGGCAGCGCGCCCAGGTAGTCCATGCCGTAGTCGGCGGCCATCTTCTTGCCGCCATCGGCGCCAAAGATGTGCTCCACATGGCCGCAGTTGCTGCAGACGTGGGCGGCCATGTTCTCGACGATGCCCAGGATGGGAACACCCACCTTTTCGAACATCTTGATGCCCTTCTTGGCGTCCAGCAGGGCAATGTCCTGCGGGGTGGTGACGATGACGGCGCCGGTCATGGGCACGCGCTGGCTCAGCGTGAGCTGGATGTCGCCGGTGCCGGGGGGCATGTCGATGATGAGGTAGTCCAGGTCTTTCCAGTTGGTCTGGCGCAGCAGCTGCTCCAGCGCCTGGGTGGCCATGGGGCCGCGCCAGATCATGGCTTCGTCCTGGTCCACCAGGAACCCGATGGACATGACCTGCACGCCGTAGTTCTCCAGCGGCTCCATGGTTTTGCCGTCGTCGCTTTCGGGGCGGCGGTTGATGCCCAGCATCATGGGCTGGCTGGGGCCGTAGATGTCGGCGTCCAGCACGCCCACGCTGGCGCCTTCGGCCGCCAGGGCCAGGGCCAGGTTGGCGGCCGTGGTGCTCTTGCCCACCCCGCCCTTGCCAGACGCCACGGCGATGATGTTCTTGACCTGGGGCAGCAGCTGCACGCCGCGCTGCACGGCATGAGCGATCACCTTGGTGGTGATGTTGACGGACACGTTGTCCACCCCCGCCACGCCCTTGGCCGCGGCCACCAGGCTGCGGCGCAGCTCGGGCACCAGGCTCTTGGCGGGGTAGCCCAGTTCCACGTCAAACGCCACGTCGCCACCGGTGATCTGCACATTGCGCAGGGCGCGGGTGCTGACAAAATCCTTGCCTGTGTGGGGGTCCAGCACGCTGGAGAGAGCGGCCAAAAGGCCCTGTTCGGTGACTGCCATTCAATTAACTCCTGTGGGGCCGGTAGTCTATTCCCAAGCTCCCGCCCCCTGGCGCTGAAGGACAATGCGCACCGCATTGCATCGTCGCACTCTCCCAAAAAGGCCTCCCGTGAAATTCAAGATGTCCGAAAACTCCCTGTTTGCCGTGCTGCTGCGCTCGCCGTGGTGGATCAGCTTTGTGGTGGTGGGTCTCATCACGCTGGCGGCCGGGGCGTTTTTGCCCAAGGAATACTTTGTGGTGGGTGCGCTGGCGGGTTTCCCCATCTTTGTGGTGGGCTGCATGGCCGCCTGGAAGCAATTGCGCGCCCCCAACCCCGCCAAGGTGGCCGAAATGCTCGACGCCGTGGCCAGCATGCCCTGGCGCAGCTTTGCCGACACCCTGGCCACCGCCTGGGAGCGCGCGGGCTACACCGTGGAGCGCCTGAACGCAGGCGGCAACAGCGCCGCCGACATGCGCCTGACCCTGGGCGGCAAGACTACCCTGGTCAGCGCCAAACGCTGGAAGGCCGCGACCCACGGCGTGGAGCCCCTGCGCGAGCTGCAGGCGGCCATGGCCGCAGCCGACGCCTCGGCGGGTGTGTATGTGGCGGCGCTGGGGCAGGTGAGCGACAACGCCCGCATCTACGCCCGCGACAACGGCATCGTGGTGCTGCAGGGCGACGCGGTGGCGCAGTTGCTGCTCAAGGGCTGAGCGGCTGGGAAGGTGTTGCTCCATGCGGGTTTTCCCACATGAAACGCGTGAGGTGCCCCTCCACACTCAGGGCATCGTGTCGCATCCCGCTTCATTCCAGTCTTCATGCCCCCTTCTTCGGACACCCCGGGCGCAGCGCCCTCCATCCCCGCCACCGGCCTGCTGCTGACCGGCGGCGGCGCCCGCGCTGCCTACCAGGTGGGGGTGCTGGAGGCGATTGCCGACCTGCGCCTGGCCTGCGGCGAAGGCGATGGCCCCAACCCCTTTCCCATCATCACCGGCACCTCGGCCGGGGCCATCAATGCCGCCGCGCTGGCCTGCGGGGCTGACCACTTTGACCGCGCCGTGCGCCGCATCGCGCGCGTGTGGCGGCAGTTCCATGCCAGCCAGGTGTATGGTGCCGATTCGCTCAGCGTGATGCGCAGCGGTGCGCGCTGGCTCACGCTGGTGTCGCTGGGCTGGGCGCTGGCGCGCTGGCGGCGCATGCGGCCCAAGTCGCTGCTGGACAACACACCGCTGGAGAAGCTGCTGGTCAAGATGGTGCCGCTGGTGCGCCTGCCCCGGCTGATCCGCAAGGGCCACCTCACCGCCCTGGCCGTGACGGCGTCCAGCTACAGCTCGGGCGAGCACGTCACCTTTTTCGAAGCCGCCACGCCCGTCAAGCCCTGGGTGCGCTCGCAGCGCAAGGCGGCCAGCGACCGCATCACGCACGAACATCTGCTCGCGTCCTCGGCCATCCCGTTCATCTTTCCGGCCAAGGGCATCGAAGTGGATGACCACATCGAATACTTTGGCGATGGCTCCATGCGCCAGTCGGCGCCCATCGCCCCGGCCATCCACCTGGGGGCCGAGCGCATTCTGGTGATCGGCGCGGGCCGCATGCACGAGCCCAAGGGCGACGCCGCCGCCAACCCCACAGCCACCTACCCCACGCTGGCGCAGATTGCGGGGCATGCGCTGTCCAACATCTTTCTGGATGCGCTGGCGGTGGACGTGGAGCGCGTGCAGCGCATCAACCAGACCCTGTCGCTCATCCCCGAAGAAAAGCGCCTGCACAGCGCGCTGCGCCCCATCGAGCTGCTGGTGATCGCCCCGTCACAGCGCCTGGACGCCGTGGCCGCACGCCATGTGGGCGACCTGCCCGGCCCCGTGCGCACCATGCTGGGCGCCCTGGGCGTCACATCCAACATGGCCGATGTGCGCGGCGCGGCGCTGGCCAGCTACCTGCTGTTCGAATCCGGCTACACGCAGGAGCTGATGGCCTTGGGCCGGGCCGACACCCTGGCCATGCGGGCCGAGGTGTGCAAGTTCTTTGGCTGGACGGACACCGGCGCCGAAGTGAAGACAAGGCACCACGGAGAGCCGCCGGAGGCGCCCCGGGATTGAGCCCTAAGGCTTGTTGGGCAACCAGCCCAGGCCATGCGCGTGCAGGCTCTGCACATACAGCCGGTCGGCGGTCTCGGTGATGGCCGTGGTCTCGGGGTAGGCACCGCTCGGGTCCTGCAGGTCGGCCACCACCTTGCCATCGTCAGTGAACGCGATCACATGGCCGTAGGGCTGGGGAATGGGCCACAGCGCACGCGGCAGGCGCAGGGTCAGGCTGCGCAGCCAGGGCTTGCCTGCCATGTTGTCGATGGCCGCCCCACGCGGCTTGGCAAAACCCAGCCACACCTTGCCGCCCTGCCCGCGCATCAGGTTGTCGGGGTAGCCGGGCAGGTTGTCCAGCAGCACGCGGGCCTGGGAGCCTGGCTGGCCGATGTCGAGGTCATTCGCATCCACCGCAATCTTCCACACCCGGTATTTGCCGGTTTCGTTGACGAACAGGTGCTTTTCGTCCTGGCTCAGCGCCACGCCGTTGGCAAAGCTGATGCCCCGCGCCACCACGCGCGTGGTGCGGGTAGTGGGGTCGTATTCGATCACCCGGCCGGTGCTGGCCTGCTCCAGGATGTCGAGCACGCTGGCTTCAAACGTACCGCCCCAGTCCTTGGGGGCAAAGCGGGTAGAGGCGTCGCTCAGGTACATCTTGCCGTTCTGGGCTACCACCACGGCGTCGGCGTAGCGGATGGGGTCGCCGCCCACCTTGTCGGCCAGCACAGTAACCTTGCCATCCGGCGCGATGGACAGCAGGCCCTTGATGGCATCGGCCGCAATCAGGTTGCCCGCTGCGTCAAAGTCAAAGCCCAGCACCCGCCCGCCCGTGTTGCCAAACACCTCCTGGCCCGAGCCGTCCGGGTTCATGCGCAGGATGTTGCCGCTGAGCACGGTGGTGTAGAGCTTGCCGTCCTTGCCGAATGCAATGTGCTCGGGGCCTACCTCGCCCTTCAGGTCGATGATGTTCAGCTGGGCCAGGCGCTGGTTGGGGGCATGCACGCCCTGGTAGCCGGGCGCGGCAGGCGCAGTCCATGCCACCGGCTGGATGGGCACGGGCCATGCCGCCAGGTACGCGGCCACCGCCACCACGGCAACACCCACGCCCCACCCCACCCGTTTTGCCCATGTGCTCGCCATGTGTTGTCTCCTGTTGATTGTTGGAACGCGGGGCATTGTGGCGCCATCAGGGGCCAACACGCACGCCCAGATTGGCACCTGCGCGACCTGGAGAGGCCAGCACAGCGCACGCGACGGCCAGGGATACTGCCGACCGCCTAAAATCGCGGGTTCCGCCTGAGAAAGCCGCTTTTCATGACGTCATCCGCTCGCAAACTCTTCGTGACCACCGCCCTGCCGTACGCCAACGGCAACTTCCACATCGGCCACATCATGGAATACATCCAGGCCGACATCTGGGTGCGGTTCCAGCGCATGCAGGGCAACGCGGTGAATTTTGTGGGTGCCGACGACACCCACGGCGCGCCCATCATGATTGCCGCCGAAAAGGCAGGGAAGACGCCCCAGCAGTTCGTGGCCGACATCGCTGCGGGCCGCAAGCAGTACCTGGACGGCTTTCACATCAGCTTTGACAACTGGCACAGCACCGACGCGCCAGAAAACCACGAGCTGGCCCGCCAGATCTACCGCGACCTGCGCGACCGCGCCGACGGCAGCCTGATCGAAGTGCGCACCATCGAGCAGTTCTTCGACCCCGAGAAGAACATGTTCCTGCCCGACCGCTACATCAAGGGCGAATGCCCCAAGTGCCACGCCAAGGACCAGTACGGCGACAACTGCGAGGTGTGCGGCACCGTGTACGCGCCCACGGACCTGATCAACCCCTTCTCGGCCCTGAGCGGCGCCAAGCCAGAGCTGAAACACTCCGAGCATTTCTTCTTCAAGCTCTCGGACCCGCGCTGCGTGGAGTTTCTGGAGAACTGGACCCAAGACGGCAAGCTGCAGCCCGAGGTGGCCAACAAGATCAAGGAGTGGTTCACCGTCCGCACCAACCCCGACGGCACCACCAGCGAAGGCCTGGGCGACTGGGACATCAGCCGCGACGCGCCCTACTTCGGCATCGAGATCCCCGACGCGCCGGGCAAATACTTCTACGTGTGGCTCGATGCGCCTGTGGGCTACCTGGCATCGCTGAAGAACCTGCTGGAAAAGCGCGGCGAAAGCTACGATGCCTACATGGCCGACCCGGCGATGGAGCAGTACCACTTCATCGGCAAGGACATCGTCACCTTCCACACGCTGTTCTGGCCCGCCATGCTGCACTTCAGCGGCCGCAAGACGCCCAACAACGTCTTCGTGCACGGCTTCCTCACGGTGAACAACGGCGAGAAGATGAGCAAGAGCCGGGGCACGGGCCTGGACCCGCTCAAGTACCTGAGCCTGAACATGAACGCCGAATGGCTGCGCTACTACCTGGCGGCCAAGCTGAGCGCGCGCAACGAAGACATCGACTTCAATGCCGAAGACTTCATGCTGCGGGTGAACAGCGATTTGATTGGCAAATACGTGAACATTGCCAGCCGCGCGGCGGGGTTCTTGACCAAGCGCTTTGAGGGCAAGCTGACCAGCCACTTTGGTGCCACAGGCTCAGCCCTGCTGGCCGATGTGCGCGGCGCCAGCGACGCCATCGCGCAGATGTACGAAACCCGCGAGTACAGCAAGGCCACGCGCGAGATCATGCTGCTGGCCGACAAGGTCAACGCCTATGTGGACCAGAACAAGCCCTGGGACCTGGCCAAGGACGCGGCCAACAACGAGGCCCTGCACCAGGTGTGCTCGGTGCTGGTCAACGCCTTTGCCACGCTCACCCGCTACCTGGCCCCGGTGCTACCGGGCCTGGCCCAAGCCGTGCAAGGCTTTGTGGGGGTGAACATGCAGCAGTGGAACGCGGTGGGCGACGTGCAAGCCATCCAGCCCTACCAGCACCTGATGCAGCGCGTGACGCCCGAGCAGCTTGAGGCATTGTTTGAGCCCCCTGCGCCCGCTGCACAAGCCCAAACAGCTACAGAAACCGTAGCAGCACCTGGCGGCGAAGAGCTGGCCCCCACCATCACCATCGACGACTTCACCAAGATCGACCTGCGCATCGCACTGATCGTGAACTGCGAGCCGGTCGAAGGCTCCACCAAACTGCTGCGCCTGACGCTGGACGTGGGCGAAGGCCGCACGCGCAATGTCTTCTCAGGTATCGCCAGCGCCTATAAGCCCGCAGACCTGGTGGGTAAGCACACCGTGATGGTGGCCAACCTGGCGCCACGCAAGATGAAGTTTGGCGTCTCCGAAGGCATGGTGCTGGCCGCCAGCCATGGCGATGAAAAAACCAACCCCGGCATCTACGTACTCAACCCCTGGCCGGGCGCCACCCCAGGCATGCGGGTGCGCTAAGAGCGGCTAACAAAACGCTTCTGGCGTCGTTGCAGCGTCTTGTCGTACTACTCGTACTGCCTGCGGCGCCGCGCCTAGCCAGAACCGCTTCGCTGAGTTTTGTGAGCCGCTCTAAACCCCGGGGGCCACGCGCCCCCAGCGCACCGGGTTTCTTCAAGCCGCGCCCAGCGGCGACAGCCGGGCCTGCGGCCCGGACCGCCGCAGGTACCACTCGGCCACCAGCAGGTTGGGCACCCAGCACAGCCAGGCGATGAAGGGGTAGGACACCTCGATGTCCACCCCCGCCGCAGCCCCCAGAGCCAGGTAAATGCGCAGCGTGATGGCGGCCGCCGTGAGGGCATAGCTGCGCAGCATCCAGCGCCGGTGCTCAGCAAACCGCCGCTGCAGCGCGCAGGCCACGCCCCAGCCCGTGGCCACGACCCATGCCAGGCCCAGTGCAAAAAAACCAACGGCAGCCACCACACCCGTCATCGCATTCGCGGCCAAGGGCAGCGATGACAACCAGGCCACGGCAATCGCCAGCACATAGGCCCGGCCTGTCCACCGGTGGGCTGCCGGATACCGCTGACGCAGCGCCACCAGCAGCTGCAACGGCCCCAGCATCAACGCCAGCGACGCGCTGACCGCGTGCACGATGAAGGCATGGCGCGACAGCTGCAGGCTGGGCAGCTCGGACGGAAACGGCATGTCGGGCAACGCATACCGCAGCGAGACCAGGCCCACGGCCAGGGCCGACAGCGAGAGCAGGCCCCAGGCCAGGCTTGCAAGGGGATGGCGTGTTTTCATACAAAGAACTTTCTCAAGAGGATGGAGATGCATCCACTCTAGGAAGCGTGACTCAGCCTGGCGTTAGCCCTGCCTTAGCGCCGAGTGAGCGCGGAGTGAGCGCCGAACTGGCGGCGAATGAGGCAGTGGGCGCCAGATGCACGCGCGCCACCAGGCCACTGACCCCATCGCTGCGTGCCAGCAGCTCCACCCTGAGGCCCTGGCGCAGCGCCGCCGCCCGGGTGATGGCCAGGCCCAGCCCGCTGCCATCGGCCGATGTGCCGGGCACGCGGAAGAAGCGGTCGAACACACGCTCCAGCAAGTCCGGGGGAATGCCCGGCCCCGTGTCCACCACATCCACCACCACGCTTCCTTCTCCGGGGCTTCCGGCGTGCCCCGCATCCAGCCGGTGCAGGCGCACTTCGACCGAGCCGCCTTCGGGCGTGTAGCGCAGCGCGTTGTCCAGCAGGTTGTCGAACACGCTGCGCAGGTCCACGGCCGAGGCCTGCAGCACCACCTGCTCGGTGCCGTCAAAACCCACCTCGATGTTCCGCTGGTCCGCCAGCGGCATCCACTGGCCCACGCTGTCGCGCAGCACGGCGGTGATGTCCACCGGGGCAGGCGGCTGCGCCGACGCTGGGGCCTCCTGCCGCGACAGGCGCAGCAGCTGGCCCACCAGGTGCTGTGCGCGCCGCATGCCGGCATCCAGCTGGGCAAACTGCTGCTGCGCTTCGCCCGGCGGCACCCAGGGGCGCAGGTTTTCCATCTGCAGGGCCATAGCGGCCATGGGGGTGCGCAGCTCGTGGGCCGCGTCCTGCACAAAGCGGCGTTGCGCGGCAAAGGCCTCGCCCAGCCGCGCGAGCAGTGCGTTGAACGAGGCCACCAGCGGCACGATCTCCTCTGGCACCCGGCCTGCCGGGCCGAGGGGGATGGCGCCCAGGCTGCGGTCGTCGCGCCGGGCCACCTCTTGCGCCACCACCCGCAGCGAACGCGACGCACGCCCCACCACCCACCACAGCGTGAACAGCAGAGCGGGCACCAGGAGGGCCAGCGGCAGCAGCACATACAGGGTGCGCCCCCACACCTCCTCCTGCAGGAACTGCTCGCTTTGCAGCACCTGCACCCGCTGCTGGCCGGGCGCTGCCGGGGGCGCCGTGTACACCCGCCAGCCCTGCTCCCATCCCGCCCCCTGCTGCACCAGCCGGTGGCCCGACGCGGCCTGCAAGGGCACAGCGGCGCGCGGGCTGGCACTGGAGGTGGCCAGCAGCTGGCCATCGGCCGACCACACCTGCACCACAAACGCGCCCCACTGGAAAATGCTTTCATCGCTCAGCACCGGCAGGGGCGGCGGCCCGTCGCCCCGGCCGCCGGGCACGTGGTAGCGCGCCAGCACCTCCATCTGGGTCTGCATGAAGGTGTGCAGCACCAGGCCATAGCTGGCGTAGAACGCCCAGCCCGCCACCACCGCGCCCACCACCACCCAGGGCGCCAGCCACGCCAGCAGCTGCCCACGCAGCGACCGGGGCTGGTACCAGCGGCTGGGCGCACCGGTGCTTGTGCGGCCGGTCTCGGTGGCGGTGTTCATGCCGCCGCCACCCGCCAACCCAGGCCGCGCACATTGCGAATGGCATCGGGCCCCAGCTTGCGGCGCATGCCGTGGATGAGCACGTCCACCGCGTTGCTGCTGACCTCCTCGCCCCAGCCGTAGATGCGGTTTTCGAGCTGCTCGCGCGAGAGGATCGCGCCGGGGCGCTCCAGCAGCGCCTGCAGCAGCGCAAACTCGCGCGCGGTAAGGGCTTCGCGCGCACCGCCGCGCAGCACCTCGCGCGTGGCCAGGTCCAGCTGCACCACGCCATTGCCCACGATGGACTGGGCCACACCGCTGCGCCTGCGCACCACGGCACGCATGCGGGCCAGCAGTTCGCCCACCTCGAAGGGTTTGAGCAGGTAGTCGTCGGCGCCCAGGTCCAGCCCCTGGATGCGGTCGTCCAGCCCGTCGCGGGCGGTGAGCACCAGCACGGGCGTGAGGTCGCCGCGCGCACGGGCGCGGCGCAGCACCTCGGTGCCGTCCAGCCCGGGCAGGCCCAGGTCCAGCAACACGCAGCGGTAGTCGCCATCGGCCAGTGCACTGTGTGCCAGGGCGCCGTCGCGCACCCAGTCCACCGACCAGCCCGCGCCCTTGAGCGCATGCACAAGGCTGCGCCCGATCATGTCGTCGTCTTCCACCAGCAGTGCGCGCAACAGGTTCTCCTCTGATCAATACGCCGCATGAGTCCACGGGCCCGGGCGGAGCCTAGCGCGCCATTCTTAGCGCCAGATGAGCGCCGCATGAAGACCCCAAGCCCCCGGCCCCGGGGCGCTAACTCTGGGCTAAGTCGGGCTTCCTACAGTCGCCCCGCCAGCCAGCCGACCCGCTGGCCGACCTTCCAGCGCAGTGCCGCCGCACGCTACCACCCCGGCGGCGGGGTGTCCACGCTGGCAAGCCCTGTACCCACCCGCTTCACACCCTTCTGAACCATGACACATCTCCCCGACACCTTGTCTTGCGCCCCCCGCCGCCTGGCGGCCGTGGCCGCCCTGCTGACGCTGGCAGCGGCACCCGCCAGCCTGTGGGCGCAGCAGCCCCAGCCCCAGCAGCAAGCCCAGGAGCCCGCCTGGGGCCTGGGCCTGGCCGTGAGCGCCGACCGCAAACCCTACCGCAGCTTTGACCACAAGGTGCAGCCCCTGCCCCTGGTCACCTACGAAAACCGCTGGATCAGCATCATGGGCCCGGGCGTGGACTTCAAGCTGCCCTCGGCAGGCCCCCTGGACCTGCGGCTGCGCTCCCGCTTTGGCTTTGAGGGCTACGAGGCCAAGGACTCGCCCCAGCTGGCGGGCATGGCCGAGCGCAAGGGCAGCCTGTGGCTGGGCGCCGCCGCCACCTGGCACACCGGGGTGGTGGACCTGTCGGCGGAGCTGCTGGCCGACGCCTCGGGCCACAGCAAGGGCCACCAGCTCACGCTGCAGGCCGAGCGCCGCTTCCAGGCAGGCGCATTCGACATCACCCCACGCCTGGCCCTGTTGCGCCAGGACCGCAAGGCCGTGGATTACTACTACGGCGTGGAGAAACACGAGGCCCGCCCGGGCCGCCCCGCCTACGCAGGCAGCGCGGCCGTGAACCTGCAGGCGGGCGTGCGCGTGGGCTACACCCTGGCGCCCCGGCAGTGGATGTTTGTGGATGTGAGCAGCACCCGGCTGGGCAGCGCCATCAAGAACAGTCCGCTGGTGGAGCGGTCCAGCCAGCCCGCGGTGACGGCGGGGTTCCTGTACCGGTTCTGAGCCTGATTCGCCACCGGTCCGCGCGGGGCACGGCTAGGCATGGCCGGGCCCGTCAATGCCCCACGTACCGCCCCGGCCGGTGGCTGATCCACAAGAACCCGCTCATCACCAGCACCGCCAGCACCGAATACGCCACCCGCTCCACCGGCACCACAAACAGCGCCAGCAGCACCACGGTGCCGTCGATCAGCATCTGCACCTTGCCCGCGCGCATGCCATAGCGGGCCTGCAGGTACAGCGAGACCACGGTGGCGCCGCCCAGGCTGGAGCGGTGGCGCGCCAGAAACAGGCAGCCCGTGCCCAGCAGCAACCCGCCCAGCAAGGACGCGAACAGCGGGTTGAGGTAGTCCACATGCATCACGTGCGGGAACAGTTCGGTGAGCAGCGACAGGAGTGCCACACACACAAAGGTCTTGAGGGTGAACTCGCGGCCCATGCGCGTCCAGGCGAACCAGTAGAACGGCAGGTTGACGACAAAGAACAACTTGCCGAACGAGATGCCGGTGACGTAATGCAGCAAGAACGCCACGCCCGCCGTGCCGCCCACCAGCAGCCCCGCCTGGTTGAACAGCATGAGCGCCATGGCCACAAACAGCGTGCCGGCAAACAGGGCCTGAGCGTCTTCGAACGCGCCGTGGCGCAGGGTGGCCGCCTGCGCGGCGGCGTCCACGGCGGAGCCTGGGGTGGGGGTGTCGGGCATGGGTAATTCAACCATCGTCGGCTGGCACAGAAAGCCTGTGCGCTGAAAAAAAGTGCATGGCAGCAGGTAGGCCGGGGTCAGCAAGCAACATGCCAAGCCCCGGCATGGCTACACCGGCGTGCAGGCCCGTGGCTCATTCGGAGTTCAAAACTTTCAAGCTTTTTTGGCCCTCTTCGCCTGATAGCATTGCCTTTATAGCTATCAAATATATAGCATAAATCCACTAAAGAGGATCCGCGGCGCGGCAGCGCGGCATGCAAGCTGCTTGGCGCCTGGGGGTTGGCTCCCTACACTGAAACCCGTCGCCCCGCCCCGAAAGCACCCGCCACCATGTCGCTGAGCTTCGCCTTCCACCCCCGCCTTATCGATGCGCTGCGCGGCTACGACAAAAGCCGCTGGCTGGCCGATGTGGGGGCGGGGGTCACGGTGGGCATCGTGGCGCTGCCGCTGGCCATGGCGTTTGCGATTGCCAGCGGGCTCAAGCCCGAGGCCGGGCTGTGGACGGCGATCATCGCGGGCTTTCTGATCTCGGCGCTGGGCGGTACCAATGTGCAGATTGGCGGGCCGGCGGGCGCGTTCATCGTGATCGTGTACGGCATCGTCGAGCGCTACGGCGTGGCCAACCTGCTGATCTCCACCGCCTGCGCGGGCGTGCTGTTGGTGCTGCTGGGCCTGTTCCGGCTGGGCACGCTGGTGCGCTTTGTGCCGGTGAGCATCGTGATCGGGTTCACCAACGGCATTGCGGTGCTGATTGCGCTGTCGCAGGTGAAGGACTGGCTGGGCCTGTCGATCGAGCGCATGCCGGGCAATTTTTTCTCGCAGGTGGGCACACTGGCGCAGCACCTGGGCAGCTTCAACCCCTACGCCTTCGGGCTGGGCGCGGCCTGCGTGGCCGGTTTGTTCCTCTGGCCCAAGCTCACGATGAAGGAATCGCCCGTGATGCGGGTGCTGGAGCAGCACACGGTGCGCAGCTTTGCGCGCGTGCCCGCGCCCGTGGTCGCCCTGGTCACGCTGAGCCTGCTGGCCTGGGCGCTCCAGCTGCCGGTGGAGACCATCGGCTCGCGCTTTGGCGGCATCCCGCAGGCGCTGCCGGTGTTTGCGCTGCCCGATTTTTCGTGGGAGACGGTGCGCCTGCTGGTCACGCCCACGCTGACCATTGCGCTGCTGGGCGCCATCGAGTCGCTGCTGTGCGCGCGTGTGGCCGACCAACTGGCCACCGACCCGCACCACAAGAAGCACGACCCCAACCAGGAGCTGGTGGCCCAGGGCCTGGCCAATATCGTGGTGCCGTTTTTTGGCGGCATGCCCGCCACGGGCACCATCGCGCGCACGGTGACCAACATCCGCTCGGGCGCCACCTCGCCGATTGCGGGCATGGTGCATGCGCTCACGCTGGCCATGATCGTGCTGGTGGCCGCGCCGCTGGCGCTGCACATTCCGCTGGCAGTGCTGGCGGGCATCCTGCTGTTTGTGGCCTGGAACATGGGCGAATGGCACGAATTTGTGCGCCTCAAGCACTTCAGCAACCACTACCGGCTGCTGATGCTGGGCACGTTTTTCCTCACCGTGGTGTTCGACCTCACGGTGGCGGTGGAGGTGGGCCTGTTCATGGCCTGCGCGCTGTTTGTGCGGCGCATGAGCGCACTGTTCCGCGTGGAGCGGCAGCCCGACCAGGACACCGCCGCAACCCCCCGGCACCCGGCCGCCACCTGGCGTCTGCACGGCGCGCTGTTCTTTGGCGCCGCCGCCAAGCTGGACACCATCATCCAGGCCGTGGAGGCGGGCCCGCCCGGCCTGGACGTGGTGCTGAACGCGAGCGAACTGGTGGCGCTGGACACCACCGGGCTCGATGCGTTGGCCCAGCTGCTCAAGGCCGTGACGGCGCGCGGCGGGCGCCTGCGCATCGAGCACCTGCACGAGCAGCCACGTTCACTCATTGAGAGATCAGGCTTTGGCGCGCGGCTGGCGGCGCAGGACGATCTGGCCGTTTAAGCCGTGCTGATGGGGAAGGTCGCAGGCTGAAAGGCCCTACTTGCCGCCCTTGAACTCCGGCGCATCCATGTCCACCCCGGTCTGCGTGCGCAGCACCACATGGTCGGGCCCGTGGACCACCGTGAACACCTTGGCCTGGTTAGGCGCTTCCAGGTAGCGCCAGTCCACCCAGGTCTCCTTCTTCAGCTCGTAGGGCGTGGACTTGGCGGGTTTGCCCAGCAGGCGGCGCACCTCGTCCATGCGCATGCCGGGCGACACGCGCGCAAAGGTTTCGGGCGTGAGCACCTGGCGCAGTGCCGTCATGCGGCCATCGGCCCCGATGGTGATCATGTAGTTGACCTGGCCCGCGGGCTGGCGGTTGTACTCGAAGGTGCGCGCGCCGCCGGGCTCGTCCCAGACGTTTTCGGGCGCGCCGAAGCGGTCGCGCACGTCGGCTTCGGTCGATACGCCTTCCTTCAGCTCGCTGATGCGCTGGGGGTCGCAGGCGGTGAGGGCGATCAGGGAAAAAGCGGCCGCTGCCAGGGCAGCGGCGCGATATATCAAGCGCATAAATTCGTCCCGGTAAAATCTTGGACCTTTGGTGCGTCACTGTGCCTGACGCGTTCCAAGAAAGAGATTCACAGTCCATGTCCATTTTCCGCCGCCCCGACTACCAGTCCGACGCCACCCAGTTCATCAACCAGCTCAAGGCCAGCCGCCCCGAGCTGGACCAGCAGCAGCAAGCCGGCCGCGCCCTGCTGTGGGACAAGCAGGTAGACCGCAAGATCTGGGGCGAATACCGCGAGGGCCAGGTGGCCCAGAAGCCCTACGTCTACCAGACGAACGCGGATTAAGCACCAAATTGGCCTTCTGCGCCTGTCCATCAAGCGCTGATAGCTCATATTTTTATAGCACCCAATGACCACCGCGAGCGTAGCCGACACGGCCGATTCGCCGGACATGCCCGCCCTGGATGCGGCAGGCATGCCCGACGTGGTGGACCAGGTGGCGCTGGCGCGCCTGTATGGCGAGCCGCTGTTTGCGCTGCCCAACGACCTGTACATCCCGCCCGACGCGCTCGAAGTCTTCCTCGAAGCCTTTGAAGGCCCGCTGGACCTGCTGCTGTACCTGATCCGCAAGCAGAATTTCAACATCCTCGACATCCCCATGGTGGGGGTGACCAAGCAGTACCTGGCGTATGTGGACGAGATCCGCAGCCGCAACCTGGAGCTGGCGGCCGAGTATTTGCTGATGGCGGCGATGCTCATCGAGATCAAGTCGCGCATGCTGCTGCCGCCCAAAAAGCAGGAAGGCGGCGAGGAGCCCGAAGACCCGCGCGCCGAGCTGGTGCGCCGCCTGCTCGAATACGAGCAGATGAAGATGGCCGCCGCCCGCCTGGGGCAGTTGCCGCAGTACGGCCGTGACTTCCTCAAGGCCCAGGTCTACATCGAACAAAGCCTGCAGCCGCGCTTCCCCGACGTGCATGTGGTGGAGCTGCAAGAGGCATGGCGCGACATTCTGAAGCGCGCCAAGCTCGTGCAGCACCACAAGATCACACGCGAAGAGCTGAGCGTGCGCGAATACATGAGCATGGTGCTCAAGACGCTGCAGGGCCGCCGCTTTGTGGAATTTGAAGAACTCTTCGAGCCCGAAAAAGGCAGCACCGTGCTGGTGGTGACCTTCATCGCCCTGCTGGAGCTGGCCAAAGAGACGCTGATCGAGATCACGCAGGCCGAGGCCTTCGCACCCATCTACGTGCGCCTCGCCTACACGCCGGCCTAGACTGGCCCCACCGTTCACCGCCCTGGCCGGTGGCCGTGGCGCTACTCCCTTTCCTCACCCGCAAGCCATGGCATCCCACGACTTCGACGTTCTCATCGTAGGCAGCGGCCTCGCTGGCCTCTCGGCCGCGCTGCACCTGGCGCCCACCCACCGCGTGGCCGTGATCACCAAGCGCACGCTGCAGGATGGCTCCAGCGGCTGGGCCCAGGGCGGCATTGCCGCCGTGCTGGCCGACGACGACAGCTTTGCCGCACACATCGAAGACACGCTGGTGGCCGGTGCGGGCCTGTGCGACCTGGCCACCACCCGCTTTGTGGTGGAGAACGCGCCCGCATCGATTGCCTGGCTGCGCGAGCTGGGTGTGCCCTTCACACTCGAAGGCGACCAGCTGCACCTGACGCGCGAAGGCGGTCACAGCGCGCGCCGCATCGCCCATGTGACCGATGCCACCGGCGCAGCCGTGCAGCGCACGCTGATCGACGTGGTGCGCAGCACCCCCGGCATCACGCTGTTCGAGCAGCACACGCTGGTGGACCTGATCACCACGCGCAAGCTCGGCCTGCCCGGCCAGCGCTGCCTGGGTCTGTACGCGCTCGACAGCGACACCGACGAGGTCGTGACCTTCCGCGCGCCGCAAACCATCCTGGCCACGGGCGGCGCGGGCAAGGTGTACCTGTACACCACCAACCCCGACACCGCCACCGGCGACGGCATTGCCGCCGCCTGGCGCGCGGGCTGCCGCGTGGCGAACATGGAGTTCATCCAGTTCCACCCCACGGGCCTCTACCACCCGCACGAAAAGTCCTTCCTCATCAGCGAGGCGGTGCGCGGCGAGGGCGGGCAACTCAAGCTGCCCCCCTCGGCCGGTGGCACGCGCTTCATGCTGGACCACGACCCGCGCGCCGAACTGGCCCCGCGCGACGTGGTGGCCCGCGCCATCGACTTCGAGATGAAGAAACACGGCCTCGATTGCGTGCACCTCGACATCTCGCACCAGAGCCCCGCGTTTTTGCAGGAACATTTCCCCAACATCCTCGCGCACTGCGCATCGCTGGGCATCGACATCACCAAGGAACCCATCCCCGTGGTGCCCACGGCCCACTTCACCTGCGGCGGCGTGCTGACCGACCTGGCCGGCCGCACCGACCTGCCCGGCCTGTTTGCCGTGGGCGAGGTGGCCTGCACCGGCCTGCACGGCGCCAACCGGCTGGCCAGCAACTCGCTGCTCGAATGCATGG